>MDTG01128760.1_pt1 | contig 13175 bp, 12 predicted proteins | sample 811421 | NCBI WGS metagenome assembly MDTG01 (sample SAMN05326645, study PRJNA326480) | marine metagenome | isolation source: seawater | place: Pacific Ocean: South East | collected 2011
AAGTGTTGCCTCCTAATTGAATATCTGTACCTCTACCAGCCATGTTAGTAGCTATTGTTACTGCGTACGGTTTACCAGCCTGAGATATTATTTTTGCTTCTTTTTCATGAAAACGAGCATTCAAGACTTCATGCTTTATGTTAAGTCTTTTTAATCTTTTTGAAATTAATTCAGAAGTTTTGATATTAGTTGTTCCTACCAATAAAGGTTGACCTTTTTCATGAATTTTAGAAACTTCTTTAACAACGGCCTGCCACTTTTCTTCGTTTGTTCTATATATTTCATCATTTAAATCGTTTCTTACCATATTTTTATGAGGAGGTATTTCCAAAACATCTAAGCCATAAATCTCAGAAAATTCGGCTGCTTCAGTCCTGGCGGTACCCGTCATACCCGATAATTTAGGGTACATTCTAAAATAGTTTTGAAATGTTACGGAGGCTAAAGTTTGATTCTCATTTTGAATTTGAACATTTTCTTTAGCTTCTATTGCTTGATGTAACCCCTCAGAAAATCTTCTTCCCTCCATCATCCTACCAGTAAATTCATCTACTATAACGACCTGATCATCTTTAACTAAATAGTCTTTATCTTTAATAAATAAGAAATTGGCTTTTAGTGCTTGGTTAATGTGATGTAAGATTCCAATATTTTCAGGTGCATATAGATTTTGGCTTTGTATTAGATTTTTAGTATATAAAAGTTTTTCAAAACTTTCTATTCCTGAAGAATTTAAATTAATTGATCTGGCTTTTTCATCAATTTCATAGTATTGATTTTCAATATTTTTTATTAAATCATTGATTATTAAATAAAGCTTTGTATTATCCTCTACTGCGCCTGAAATAATTAATGGTGTACGTGCTTCGTCTATTAGAATACTATCGACTTCATCGATTATAGCATAATTAAAATTTCTCTGGCACATGCTTTCTAAATTGAATTTCATATTATCTTTTAAATAGTCGAATCCAAATTCATTATTAGTTCCATATGTTATGTCTGCTAAGTAAGCATTTTTTCTATCCATATCTGACATACCTGATTTTATACAACCTACAGATAGGTCTAGAAAACTATATATAGCTCCCATCCATTCACTATCTCTAGAGGCTAAATAATCATTTACTGTAACTATATGTACACCTAGTCCACTGATAGCATTCAAATATGCGGATAAGGTTGAAACAAGTGTTTTCCCTTCACCCGTTTTCATTTCTGCTATTTTCCCATTATGAAGCGCAATGCCACCTAAAATTTGAACATCGTAATGTCTTTGGCCTAGTGTTCTTATTGCGGCTTCTCTAACTAAGGCAAAAGCGTCTGGAAGAATATCATCTAATTGTTTTCCATTCTCATAATTTTGTTTAAGTTCTTTTGTTCTATTTTTTATCTGCTTATCTGTTAATAATTTGATTTTACTTTCTAAATTATTAACTTTATCTAACAATTTCTTGTAATTATTTAATTTTTTCTGGTTAGGACTAGTAAAAAAATTATTTTTTAAAAAATTTAGCATTTGCGATATTTATATTTTCAATTTTGTCATTTATATTATAAGAATTATCATTAGTATATAAATATTTAAATAAATATTATGAAAAAAATAATATATAAAAATTTCCCTAATATTCCGATAATAAAGCATTTAGATATAATATGCGGAAAAGCAAATATTAAAAGTAGTTCAAGACTTGACTTAGCATTAGTAATCTTTAAAAAATTGGCAAATGTTGCATATGTAACAACTAAATCGCAAACTTTTGCTGCTAATATAAAGTGGCTAAAAGAAAATAATAATATATCTAAAGTTAAGGTTTTAATGGTCAACTCTGGTAATGCTAATGCTTACACAGGAGATATTGGATACTTAAATTTAAAAACAATAATAGAGCTTCTTTCAAGCCGTTACAATTGTAAAGAAAAAGAGGTAATAATCTCATCAACTGGAGTTATAGGAGAACAACTCCCTATGAAAAAAATTACTAAAACTTTAAATAAATTATCTGATGAAGTAATGGATAAAAGAAATATAAGCTGGGAAAGTTTTGCAAAGTCTATAATGACTACTGATACTTTTCCAAAGGGAATATATAAGAAAACTAAAATAGGGAATATAGCAGTAAATCTAATAGGCATAGCAAAAGGCTCAGGAATGATAGCACCAAATATGGCAACAATGTTAGGCTATATATTTACAGATGCGGATCTTCCTTCAAACATATTAAGAGAATTATTGATTGAAATAAATGAAAAGTCATTTAATAGTATAACTGTAGACAATGATATGTCGACTAATGATATGGTTTGCTTCTTCTCAACTAGATGTATCTCTAATAATATTAAAAATATAAAAGATAAAAAACTTCAAAAGTTTAAAGAAGATTTGCAATGGTTAGCAATTCAATTAGCAAAAAAAATAATTTATGATGGAGAAGGTTCGTCTAAGATGATAGAAATTAGTGTGTTAGGAGCTAATAGTTATTTAGATGCCAAAAATGTTGCTTTAAATATAGCAAACTCACCTTTAGTTAAAACAGCTATAGCTGGGGAGGATGCTAATTGGGGTAGAATTATTATGGCTATAGGAAAGTCACAAGCAAAAATAGATCAGGATAAAATATCTCTAAAATTTGGAAAAAATCTTATATTAAAAAAAGGAAAATTAAAAAATAAATATAATGAATCAATTATTTCTAGATACTTAAAAAATAAAGAGATTAAGCTAGAAGTAAATTTGAATTATGGTAATTTTTACTCTAAAGTGTGGACTTGTGATCTAACAAAAAAATATATAGAAATTAATGCTGACTATAGAAGCTAATTATTTTTTTCCGATTAAAAAAAATATAGATAAAGTATTTTGAGTTAATATACCTTTTTTTAATTTTTCACTGTATATATTATAAAATTCTTTAAAAATCGATTTTTTAATAATAAAGTCTTTTCTATTAAGCAAGTAATTGCTCTCTCCTACATGCCTAATAAAGCGCCATAAGTCTTCAGGTTTACTTAAATTAAATTGAAAAGTTTCTTTGTCCACTACGACATTTTTAAAACCAGAAGCAGAACATAAATTTCCTAATGTTTGAATATCAAACAAAGGATTAAAATTGTAGTTTTTTTTTGGTCTAAAAAATTCTGTGAAAAAAGATCTAAATTCTTTAAAGCATTCATCCGATGGAACTACACTTACAAAAGTTCCATTTACTTTGAGAATATTGTAAATATTTTTAAAAATTAAGGGAACATTTTCGACACTATTCAAATAAAATAAACTAAAACAATAGTCGAAAGTTTTTTGTTGAAAAACTATATCATTTAAATTTGATACTACCTTATTATTATTCTTTACTTTGATTTCTTCAGATATACAAGTTTGAAAATAGATTGATTTTAAAAATCGATATAGAATTTTTTTTCTTAAAATATCATTTCTACTAGCTAATTCTAATATATTTATATTTTTATAATCTTTATTCTCATCAAAGGTTTTTTCTATCAAAATATTAGAAATAGCCTCAAAAAAATCAATAGCACGCTTATTTTTTTTATTAAATGACCTAATATGATTAAGTATTATTTTTTTTTTATCAAACATTTTGAGTGAAAATACGTTGCTTGAATGAATGGTTTACATAATTATTAATATAAATCTCTTCATATTCCAATAGACGCATACCGGAGGTTAAATTTATAAGTTCTTTTGATTTTAAAATATATTTTGGGTTATTAGGTCTTCCTATATTTTGGTGTCCGTCACTAAAAGTTTCATAAATAAGATATCCTTCAGTATCAATGGAATTTATAATTAACGGAAATATTGTTCTATTTAAAAAATTTGTAACTACAATCACATAAAAATTTTTTTCTTCCAAAGGCCAATTATTGACATCTTCTACGTCTATAGCTTTTTTTCTAATTGACCTTCCATTAAATAAATTCAGACTAATTTCGTTTATGTCAACTGATAATACATTGTATCCTTGATTTGATAAAAAAATTGAATGTCTGCCTTTTCCGCATGCTAGGTCTAATGCACGACCTTGCCTATATGGAATTTTTTCTAAACAATATTTAACCCAATTTGATATTTTATTCATATTTCTATTGTAAAATATTAATTATATAACAATATGTATTAAAGTAGGTTAAAAAATGATACTATTTGACTTAATATGTAACAAAAATCATAAGTTTGAGGCTTGGTTTGCTTCAAGTTCTGATTATAAAAATCAGTTAAAAAACAAGATGATATTGTGTCCTTATTGTAATAGCACAAAAATAAAGAAGTCCTTAATGGCACCAAATATAAATACTAAAGGTACATCAAAAAACTCTTGCAAGGATAATAAAATAGATATAGCTCAGACAAAATTAGAAAAACAAATTAAGAAATTTAAAAAATATATTGAAAAAAATACTGATAATGTAGGAAAAAATTTTGCTGAAGAAGCTAGAAAAATTTATTACGGAGAAACGAAATCTAGGCCTATTAGAGGTGAGTCTACAGAAAAAGAAGCACAAGAACTAGTAGAGGAAGGCATACCATTCTCTAAATTACCTTGGCAAACAAAAGAAGACGCTTAATGGTAACATTTTCTAATAAAGATCTGAATGACTGGAATGAACTAGCAGATAAGGAATTAAAAAAAAATACTAGTAATGGAGAACAAAAACTAAGTTGGGACTCTGAGGAGGGAATAAAAATTAAAACGTTGTATACAAAAGAAGACCTAGAAGGATTAGAACATTTAAATACTATGCCAGGTTTTCCTCCATTTGTAAGGGGCCCTAAGGCTACAATGTATTCAGGCAGGCCTTGGACAATTAGGCAATATGCTGGGTTTTCAACAGCAAAAGAGTCTAATGCTTTTTATAAAAAAGCATTAAAATCGGGGCAAAAAGGGTTATCTATTGCCTTTGATCTCGCGACACACAGAGGATATGATAGTGATCATCCAAGGGTAATAGGTGACGTAGGCAAAGCTGGAGTTGCAATTGATACTGTAGAAGATATGAAAGTTTTATTTAATGAAATACCGCTAGAAAAAATGAGTGTCTCAATGACAATGAACGGAGCAGTTTTACCTATACTTGCTTCTTATATAGTTGCTGCCGAGGAGCAGGGAGTAGCAATGGAAAAACTATCAGGAACAATACAAAATGATATTTTGAAAGAATTTTTGGTGCGTAATACTTATATTTATCCTCCAAAAGCTTCAATGAGAATTATTTCAGACATAATTGAATTCACTTCAAAAAAAATGCCAAAATTTAACTCTATTTCAATTTCAGGTTATCATATGCAAGAGGCGGGAGCTAATCAGGTTCAAGAATTAGCTTTTACTATAGCAGACGGTTTAGAATATGTAAAAGCTGCTATAAATAATGGTCTTAAAGTCGATGATTTTGCTCCTAGATTATCATTTTTTTTTGCAATAGGCATGAATTTTTTTATGGAAGTATCAAAGCTAAGAGCTGCGCGGTTTCTTTGGGCTAAAAAAATGAAGAAGATATTTAATCCTCAAAGTTTAAATTCTTTGATGTTAAGAACTCATTGTCAAACCTCTGGCGTTTCCTTGACTGAAAAAGATGCCTATAATAATATAGTTAGGACTACCATTGAAGCTATGGCAGCGGTAATGGGAGGAACGCAATCATTACATACAAATTCTTTCGATGAGGCGGTAGCTCTGCCCACTGAAATGTCTTCAAGAATAGCAAGGAATACTCAACTCATATTACAAAATGAAACCAACATTACAAAAACTGTAGATCCTCTAGCAGGAAGTTATTATGTAGAAAGTTTAACTAATTCGTTAATAAAACATGCTGAAGTACTTATAGATGAAATTTTGGAATTAGGAGGAATGACAAAAGCTATAGAAAAAGGATATCCAAATAAACTAATTGAAGAGTCAGCCATAAGAAAGCAGGCAAAAATAGATAGTGAAGAACAAATAATAGTTGGTGTAAATAAATTTGTTAATGAAAATGAAAAAGATTTTGAAATACTTGAAATAGATAATACACAAGTAAGAAAGCAACAAATAAATTCAATATCAAAAATAAAAATTAATAGAAATAATGAAAAATGCAATATGGCTTTAAAATCTTTAACTGAAGCGGCAAAAGAAAAAAAAGGAAATTTACTCGAGCTTAGCATTACTGCAGCAAGGGAGCGTGCTACAATAGGAGAAATTTCTTTTGCGTTAGAAAAAGTATTTGATAGATATCAAGAAAATTTGAATATTACAAAGGGTGAGTATACCAAAAGTTTTGGAGATAATGTTAAAATTGATGATATTAAAGAAAGTATTAATAAGTTTATACAGGAACAAGGACGTAAACCAAAAATGTTAGTTGCAAAATTAGGACAAGATGGACACGATAGAGGAGCTAAAGTTATTGCTTCTTCTTTTTCTGATTTGGGATTTGACATAGAAATTACTAAGCTATTTTTAACTCCAAAGGAATTAATAGAGGAGGCTGATAAAATAAGTCCTGATATTGTAGGAATATCAAGCCATGCTGCGGCACATATGACATTGGTTAATCAATTTATGCAGCTTTCAAAAGTCAATAAAAAGAAGTTTTTAGTCATATGTGGTGGCGTTATTCCAAAGAAAGATATAGATAAATTGAGAGAAATGGGAGTTTCTGAAGTTTTCGGTCCTGGAACTAATATAATCAATGCTTGTTATAAGATTTTAAATTTAATTAAATATGGAAACAAATCTAACATTTAAATTTTATGGTTGCTGGAATTATAAATATATATTATTTTCATTAATTGGAGTTAAAAATGACCAGAAAATGTGATCTTACAGGAAAATTAGTAATAACAGGAAATAATGTTAGTCATGCAAATAATAAAACTAAGAGAAGATTTATTCCTAATTTACAAAATGTTAGTTTATACAGTGATAAGCTTGGAAAAAAATTAAAGTTCAGAATAGCTACCTCCACACTTAGAACAGTGGAAAAAAATGGTGGAATAGATAGTTTCTTACTAAATGCTTTTAGCAAAAATCTTTCTAGTAATGCAAAGAAGTACAAAAGAAGTATATCTAAAGCCTATTCCGTTGAAAATCTTAAAAAAGATTGATTAATTGTTTAGACATAACACTTCCTAAATCATCTACATCTAATATTGTGATAGCTTTAGAGTAGTATCTGGTAACATCATGACCAATTCCTATTGCTAGTAACTCTACTGATCCTCTTTTTTCTATGGCTTTAATGATATATTTCAAGTGATTGTCTAGGTAATTACTTTTATTAGAAGATAAAGTACTATCGTCGACTGGTGCACCATCGGATATAACCATCAGGATTTTTCTTTTTTCTGAACGAGCACTTAATCTCTTATATGCCCAATCAAGTGCTTCTCCATCTATGTTTTCTTTCAAAAGTCCTTCTTTTAACATGATACCGAAATTTTTCCTAGTCCTTCTAACTGGAGCATCTGCATTTTTGTAAATTATATGGAGTAATTCATTAAGTCTTCCAGGTAATTTGGGTTTATTTTCTTTAATCCAAGTATCTCTAGCTTTGCCACCTTTCCAAGTTTTAGTAGTAAAACCCAATACTTCTACTTTAATGCCACATCTTTCTAAAGTTCTAGCAAGAATATCAGTAGAAATTGCTGCTATTGTTATGGGTCTTCCTCTCATAGAGCCAGAATTATCTATTAAGAGGGATACAACAGTATCTTTGAATTCAGTATCCTTTTCTTTTTTATATGATAGAGAACTTTCAGGAGATGTTATTACCCTAGCTAATTTACCACTATCTAAAATACCCTCTTCAATATCAAACTCCCACCATCTATTTTGTTTAGCCAAAAGCTTTCTTTGAAGTTTATTCGCTAAAATTGTAATAGTTGAGTCTAATTTTTCAGTTTGTTTATCTAATTGCTTTCTTAGTTTTGAAGCTTCTTCAGTATCGCAAAGTTTCTCGGCAATGGTAATACTGTCAAATTTTTTAGTATATATAGAATATTTAAAATTATTTTCTGTATCATCTTTAAAATCATTAGTAGGAGACGAACTATAATCAGAACTATCTTTGTCACTGCTTATTTCATTTAAAGAATCATCATTATCTAAACTCTCTGTGCTTTGATTTTCCGAAGTATCTGTTATTTCAAAACTTTGATATTCTTCAGTTTGACTGTTTTTTTCTTGTTTTTGATCTTCTTGCGCCACGTCATTTTCATTATTTTTTTCATTATTATCCTTTTCATGATGTGTATGTTGGTCTAAAACAGCATTTATAAGCTTTAAAATTTCTATACTAAATTCTTTTTGATTAGGAATTTTATCTAAAATATTTAAATTTTGATTTTTTAATATTTTATTTAGAGTGTTAATAATTGGATCGCTAATTTCAGATAATTTATTATTCAGTTTTAATCTAAGTATATTATTTTTCAAAAATAGTTTAAATGTTTCTGATTTACTGAGTTTTACATTTTCATTTATTTTTTCTTCTATATTTTCCATATCATAATCTAAAAGATTTTTTTTAATTCCAGGATACTTCAAACTACCTAATAACTCGCATCGCAGATTTTCCATTTCATCAAAAATAACTCTAATCTCTGAATTTTTTGGAGCCATTTTCTTGTGAATTTTTTTATTATGGTATCTATTTAATAGTGATGCAGAGTCACTTTTGCTCCTAATACTAAGTCTACTTTTATAAAGAGTTTTTTTATTAACTTCAGGTAGATTAACATTTTGATCAGAATTTGTATTTCCTGATCCAAATAATATATTAATATCAGGCTTCTTAGAAATCGCTTTTATAGTACTTTCAATAGATTTTTTAAAAGTATTTACACTTGTATTTAGTTTAGTCATTTACTGTGTTAGAAGCCTCACTAATAACGTGTACCCAATCATTTGGCAAATCTATGGCAAAGCATCTTTGATAATATTCAGCGATAATTGGCCTTTCAGCCTCATCACATTTATTTAAGAATGTTACTCTGAAAGCATACTCTAAATCATTGAATATTAAAGTATTTTCAGTCCAAGTTATAACTGTTCTTGGAGACATAACTGTAGAAATATCACCGTTTTTAAATCCTGTCCTAGTTAGGTTAGCTAAATTAATCATTAATGCAATTTTATCCTTATGATATTTTTTTAAAAAGTTTTTTGCTTTTGAGCTTACAATATCAAGTTCTTGTTTTTCAGTTAAATAATTTAGGGTCGAAACTATATTCCATCTATCCATTTGGCCTTGATTAATTTGCTGAGTGCCATGATACATTCCAGATGTATCTCCCAACCCTATAGTATTTGTTGTACAAAAGAGCCTAAATGATTGATGTGGCGTTATTACTCTGTTCTGCTCTAATAATGTCAATTTTCCATCCAACTCGAGTATTCTTTGGATAACAAACATTACATCCGGTCTACCCGCATCATATTCATCAAAAACGAGGGCTACGCCGTTTGTTAAGGCCCATGGTATGATGCCATCTTTAAATTTTGTTATTTGTGATCCATTTTCTAAAACTATTGCGTCTTTGCCTATTAAATCAATTCTGCTTACATGACTATCTAAATTTACTCTTAAACAACGCCAATTTAATCTAGCTGCAACTTGCTCTATATGAGTTGACTTTCCAGTTCCATGATAACCTTGAATCATTACTCTTCTATTATATTGAAAGCCTGCTAAAATCGCTAATGTAGTATCTTTATCAAAAATGTAATTAGTATCTATTTCAGGTACATATGCATCCCTTTTTTCATAAATATTTATCTCTAATTCTGTATCAATATTAAAAAGTTCTGCGACTTTAACTTTTATCTCAGGCTTGTCCAAATTTTCAACTACGTTGCTTTCCTGTAAATGTCTCATAATTTCCTTTATTTTTTTAAAAAATTTAACAATTCTGTATATGCATAATTTAATTTGATTATATGTTCTTCACTATTACTTTTACTAACATCAGGGTGAAATTTTTTCACCATTTTTTTATACTGTTTTTTTAAAGAATCTATATTTATAGGCAGTTTAATATCTAAAATATTTGCACAGTTTTCTATACTACTGTTAGAAACTTTTCCTTTAAATTTTGAATTACGGAAATCAACACTCTCATTATCAAATAAATTAAAATCTAAAAATTCATGTTTTTTTATTTTTTCCCAGGTAGGCCTGTGCCATCTCGCATCATTAGAAATCTCATTATATATTTCGTCAGTTGTCCTGCCTTTAAAATAATCCCATCCTTTATTGTATATCTTAACATGTTCTAAACAAAACCACTTGAACTCTCTAAGCTTTTCTCTAGAAGTGGGCGCTTTATATTCTCCTTTTTTTTGGCAGTTTCCCCACTCACAGTATTTAGTAAGGGTTAAAATCTCCTCATCTTCTTCTTGAAAATTAAAATTAAAAAATTTTTTATTTTTATGCATAATATTTATAATATTATGTTATTTTATTTTATTAGCAATAGTAGGTATTAACAATGAATAAAGATTCGCGAAAAAAAAGAATTGAGGAAATATTAACAAAAAATTTTTCTCCTAAAATGCTTTTTGTAAGAGATGACAGCAAGGAACATGAGGGACATGCTCAAATTAGTCAAAACTCTCGGGAAACTCACTTTTTTATAAAGATGGTAATAAATGATTATAATAACTTGACCAAGGTTAAATTGCATAGAAAAGTATATACTTTGTTAGATAACGAATTTTCTTCTGGACTACATGCATTAGAGTTAGATCTTAAAAATTCTTAAGTATTTTCTTTTTTAATTAATACCTTAGTAATTCTAGTCTGGCTTCTTGATATAATATTTATAATAAGATTTTTTATGACAAAATTTTCACCTTTTTCGGGAATTCTTTTTGCAGTATTAATGATTAGGCCAGCTATTGTTGATGCAGACTCTTCTGGTAGTTTCAGGTTAAATTTTCTATTTAAATCTCTAATTGAAACGTTTCCATTAACATAAATATTACCATTATTATCATACATCAGATTAGAAGAGGGATAGTCATGTTCATCTTCTATTTGTCCTACTATTTCTTCTAAAATATCCTCTAACGTAACCAATCCTAGAAGTACACCATATTCATCTACTACAAAAGCCATTTGCTTTTGTTTTTCTCTAAATTCATTGAGTTGTCCAAGTAGACTAGTTGTTTCAGGAATAAACCAAGGTTCTTGTAATACTTTCTTAACATCAAAATTTTTAATTAGGAGTGATCTAAGTAAGTCTTTTACATATAGAATTCCAATAATATTTTCTGAATTATTTTTCCACACCGGAAACCTAGAATAGGGCGTTTCATTGGCTAATTTAGAATAAAAATCTTTATTCTCATCAATGTTAATACTAAAAATATCTTTTCTGTGTATCATTACTTCATGGATTTCTCTATCTTTTAAATCTAAAATGCTTTCTAACATGAATCTGTTATCTTTTACCATTCCACCCTCTTTATCTGCAAGCAAAATAGCTCCTCTGATCCTATCCTCATTATTGTTGTTGCTTTTAATTTTTTTGAAGCTTAATAAAAAATGAATAAGCTTCTGAATCAAAAAATTTATAGGAGATAAAAGCCAAACAAAAAATATTAATAAAGGAGTATAAAATATTAATAAAGTATCAGGTTTTCTGATTGCATAAATTTTAGGTAAAACCTCAGCAAAAATAAAAATTAAAGACGTCATCACTAGAGTTGAATATAGTATGCCTATTGGACCAAATGACTTAATTAAAATATTTGTTGCTAATGCTGAAGAAAGAATATTTACTAAATTATTTCCCAGTAATATTGCGCTTATAATAATTTCTTTTTTCTTTAGTAGTTTTTGAGTTTTAATTGCTTTTTTATCTTCTTCTGAAACTTTCTTTTGTAACAAGGGTTCGGATATACTTGTAATCGCTGTTTCTGACGAAGAAAAAAATCCTGATAAAATTATTAAAAAAAAAATAATTAAGATTTGAACAAACAAATATAATTCAGGCATTAAATTAAAAATTCCTCAATTGTTTTTTTTACTATAGTTTTGTCAATATTTTGTTTTATGAAAGCATATCCTATGCCTTTACACAGAATAAACTGAATGTCTCCCTTATGCGATTTTTTATCTGTATGCATTTTTTTAACAATATCTTTACTTATCCATTTTTTATTTTTGGATAAATTTTCTAATTTAGTAGGAAGTTTAGCTCTTTTCAAATGATCTTCTAAAGTAATATAATCTTTTTTTGTAGAATAGCCTAGATTACATGATAATTTCATTGCCATTAACATTCCAACAGCAACTGCCTCTCCGTGTCTGATGTTATAATTTAATTCATTTTCTAATGCATGGGCGAAAGTATGACCTAAATTTAAAAGCATTCTGGTTTTTCTTTCTTTTTCATCTAATTTAACTATTTCTGCTTTTTTCTTTAAACAAGTTGATATTATTTTAATAATATTTTTAGGAACTAAACTCAAGTTTTCTTTAATATTTCTATTTAACCAATTAAAAAAAATTTTGTCATTAATCAATCCATATTTTACAACTTCAGCATAACCAGCTAAAAATTCTTTTTTTGGTAAAGTATTAAGAGTATTTGGGTCAATAAAAACAGCAGATGGTTGATAGAAAGTTCCAATAAGATTTTTTCCTAATTTTGAGTTTATACCTGTTTTGCCGCCTACAGAGCTATCAACCTGGGACAAAAGAGTAGTAGGTATCTGAATATATTTTATTCCTCTTAGCATTATAGAGGACAGAAAGCCAGCTAAGTCTCCTATAATTCCGCCACCTAGAGCATAAATAATATCGTTCCTATTTATTCCATTTTTAATAATTTTTTCTGCTAAGAATTCTATATTTTTGAAGGATTTACTTCTTTCACCGCTTAAAGTGCAATATGATTTAAGATTTATACCTTGTGTAGAGAATTTATTAATTAATTTTTTTAAATAATATTTCTGTACAGTATCATCTGTAATTATAATAGCTTTGCAATCCAAGTAATTTTTTTTGTGGAACTTAGCTATATGATCAAAAATGTTATGTCTTAGAAAAATAGAATACCTATGGTGCTTTAAATATATATTAATTTTTTTCATTTTTAAAATTTATATGTTGATTGATTTTTTTTAGTATTATGTCAGTCATTTTGTCCTTATTGGTATTTA
>MDTG01150996.1_pt1 | contig 13175 bp, 13 predicted proteins | sample 811421 | NCBI WGS metagenome assembly MDTG01 (sample SAMN05326645, study PRJNA326480) | marine metagenome | isolation source: seawater | place: Pacific Ocean: South East | collected 2011
AAAAATTTGAACATAAAAAACCATTGAAAGAACCTTTTGCAAATTTAGCATGTATTGAAAAAGCAAAAAAATTATTAGATTGGGAACCTAAAATGAATTTAGAAAGTTGGATAAGAGAGTATAAAAATGGCTAAAAAAATTTTAATAACTGGGGGCGCTGGATTTATCGCGCACCATGTAATTGATAAAATTTTATCAACAACTGATTGGGAAATTATTACACTAGACCGTTTAGACTTTAGCGGTAATTTAAATAGGTTGAATGAAGTGGTATCTTCATACCCCAAAATTGACCAAAAAAGGGTTAGGGTGGTTCATCATGATTTAAAAGCAGAACTTAATCCAGAGATAACTGCTACTATTGGGAGAGTAGACTATATTAGTCATCTTGCAGCAGGGTCTCATGTTGATAGATCTATAACATATCCGTTAGAATTTGTTATGGATAATATTGTGGGTACAGCTCATATTTTAGAATATGCAAGAAAACTACAACATTTAGAAAGATTTGCATATTTTAGTACTGATGAAATTTTTGGTCCTGCACCAGAGGGAATTAATTATAAAGAAAATGATCGTTACAATTCAACAAATCCTTATTCAGCTACCAAGGCGGGCGCAGAAGAGCTAGTGGTTGCTTATGAAAATACATATGGCTTACCATCACTTATCACTCATACAATGAATGTTTTTGGGGAAAGACAAAATCCTGAGAAATATATTCCAATGGTCATTAAAAAAGTTAGAGATGATGAAAAAGTGACTGTTCACTCTAATTCTGAAAAAACATTAGCCGGTTCAAGACATTATATACATGCTGAGGATGTTGCTGAGGCATTATTATTTTTATATGAATATGATATATCCCAAATCAAACCAGACAAAACAGGGGCGAAATGCCAAAAATTTAATATTGTTGGTAAAGATGAAATTGACAATCTACAATTAGCAGAATTTATTGCTAAAGCTCAAAAGAAAGATTTAAAGTACCAAATGGTAGATTTTCATTCTCAAAGACCAGGACATGATTTGCGTTATGCGCTTGATGGGTCAAAAATGGCAAATATGGGTTGGGAGCCGAAATCTGCATTTGATAGACTAGAACAAACAATTAATTGGACATTAGAAAATGATAGATGGTTATCTATATAATTCGTTTGTAAAAAAACTTTTTAAAACTAAATTAAAATCATGAAATACAAATACATTACTTTCATTCTTTTTTTGAGTACAGTTTTCCCCCAGGTATCAGTTGATCAAATCAGAAATCTCACAAATCAGCAATTGGAACAAGTAAAGTCTGAGCTACAGTCCAATGCCAAAGGAGCAATTATTGAATCTGCCAAACCAAGACCAAATTCTGCCCCTGTTCAGATTTCTTCAACAGCTGTTTCATTAATGACTGGAGAGTTCTTTGGATATAATTATTTTAAAAAAGATATATCATTCTTTGATAATGTGCCTACGCCATCTGATTACAGATTAGGGCCAGGAGATAATGTAGTAATCTCAATGTGGGGTGAAATGAACTTTCAAGAGACTTTTACTATTGACCGAAAAGGAATGATTTATTATCCAAAAATCGGATTTATTAGTATCGCAAATAATACTTTGGGCTCTGCAGAAAAAATTTTGAAAGAAGAATTTTCTAAGATTTATTCAAGTCTTAAAGATGAAGAATATAAAAGTTCTCTTATGCTTTCACTTGGAGAATTAAAATCTATAAATATTTATTTTTCTGGAAATATTGAAAATCCTGGCATTAACCTCGTACATCCTTTTTCTGATATTTTCACAGCTATAGTTCAAGCTGGAGGAATTACTGTGGACGGAACTTTGAGAGAAATACAGTTAATACGAAATGGTGAAATAATTGATAGCGTAGATTTTTACAGTTTTTTTCTTGATGGAAAAAAAGATTTTTCTAATTTAAAGCTTGTTGATGGCGATGTAATACATGTTCCAACTATCAAAAGGCGTGTTTCTATTTCTGGAGGTGTAATCAAGCCTTCCGCATATGAGCTTTTAAGCAATGAAACATTTGAACATTTACTGAGCTATGCATCTGGTCTTGCATCGACCGCATCATCTGATATTATAGTTAGAAAAATTATACCAAGACAGGAAAGAACTTCAGATGATAATGGTTTTACTACCATAGCTACTAATTTTGAAAAAATTAAATCTATAAAATTAAATAGAGGCGATTCTGTTAAAATACTACAAATACCAAGTGTTCTTTCATCAGTTGATGTATATGGCCAAGTAAAAAACCCTGGAAGTTATCCTGCAAATAATATGAGTTTAAAGCGCATTTTAGAAATTGCTGGTGGTTTTGATGATCCTGTTTATAGAAAGTCAATTAATGAAAGTATTACGATTTTACGAAAAGATAAAAATAATTTTTATTCAATAGAAATGACAGTTTTATATAAAGATGCACAAGCGTTCAAGCTTGAAGTTGGAGATCAAATATTGGTTTACGAAGATATTAATTACCGTAATTTGTATACTTATACCATTTCTGGTGAGGTTAATAAGCCAGGGACATATCCTCTCAATATAAAAGATTTGACAATTAAAGAAGCTATAGAATTAGCTGGAGGAATGACTGAACTTGCGAATCCAGCAAATATCATTTATAGAAAAGAGTACGAAGAATCAGATGGAGCAGGGGGTACTAAAACTTCTTTTCAAATTGTAAATAATGTAAATCAAAGCTTTGAAATTGATAAAAATGGAAATATTACAATTTTGCCTTATGAAAACGTTGTCAATGTTATAGGTAATGTTTACAATCCGGGCTTAATTTCTTTTTCTGATAATCAAAATTATAAAAAATATATTAAACTTGCTGGTGGATTGAGAGATAATACTTATAAAAGAAAAATCTATGTTAAAAGAGCAAACGGTACTATAGAAAAGCCTCAAGGGCTTTTCGCAACCAAAGGAAAAAGAATTTTCCCTGGCGACACAATTTTTATTCCTACAAAGCCTGAAAAAGTAAGAAATTTTGATATTACAAGTTTCACAGCTGATATTTTAACTGTATTAACAAATATTGTTGCAATTCTGGCTATAACTGATAATAATTAGAAACTTTAAAGATCTACAATGAAATTAATTCTTCTCCGCCACGGTGAAAGCCAATGGAATCTTGAAAATAGATTTACAGGTTGGAAAGATGTTCATTTAACTGAGCAAGGGAAAAAAGAGGCTAATTTTTCCGGGAATGAATTGCTTAAACACAATTTTCAAATTAATACTATTTACACTTCTTTACTCAAAAGAGCTATTGAAACTACAGATATTGTTGCTCAAATTATCAATTTCCCAAATGAAAAAATCAAATATCATTGGAGGTTAAATGAAAGACATTATGGAGCTTTACAAGGTCTTAATAAATCAGAGACGGCTGCAAAATATGGAGAAGATCAAGTACATATTTGGAGAAGAAGTTATGATGTACCACCGCCATTACTAGATATAAATGATAAACGTCATCCAAGATTTAATACTAAATTTCAAAATATCGACGGTCCTCTTCCATGCGGTGAAAGCTTAAAAGATGTTATAAGTAGATTACAACCATTTTGGAAAGAATATGTAGATTCATTGCTTTCAATTAAAGGAGATCACCTCATTGTAGCACACAGTAATTCTTTAAGAGCCATAATTAAAGTTCTAGATAAATTATCTTCTAGAGAAATTATGTCAGTGAATATTCCTACGGGTGTGCCATTAGTATATGTATTAGATGAAAGTTTAAATGTGTTAAAAAAAGAGTATTTAATAAAGGAAGAAGAGTTAAAAGCAAAACAAGAAATAATTGCAAATCAAGGTAAAGCAAAATGAATTTAGATTTTTCAGATTTAAAAGTATTATTAGTAGGCGATTTTATGATAGATCATTATATCATGGGATCATCAACAAGGATGTCTCCTGAAGCACCTGTGCCTGTTGTTATTCCAAAAGAAGAATATTCAAAACCAGGAGGAGCAGGAAATGTAGCAATGAATTTGAGTACATTGGGCGCGAATGTAACATGTTTAGGGCTTATTGGTGATGATATTTGGGGAGAAAAATTAACTTCGATTTTAAAAAGCCAGGGAATAGATACGAGTAATTTAGAAATTATTGAAAATCATAACACTACATTAAAACAGCGAATATACTCAAATGGGATTCAAGTTGCACGACTTGATAAAGAAAAAATAGTTGATTGGAACCCCAATGTTGCTAAAAAAATAAATTACGCTGATTACAATGTGATAATATTATCAGATTATAATAAAGGTGTACTTAATTACTTTAAAATACCTGATATATCAACTCCAATAATAGTAGACCCTAAAAAAGATAACTTTTCCAATTATGTTGGATCAAATATTATCACACCTAATTTAAATGAACTTAAAAGAGCATCAAGCATTGATATAAAAGATAAAAAATCTATCGTAGATGCTTGCAATGATTTAATCAAAATGCATGGTTTTGATTATATAGTTGCAAAAAGAGGTAACAAAGGAATAATCGTTGTTGGGAAAGAGGGTTTTGTTAAAAAAATTAATGCGTACCCTGTTAATAACCCTGACGTTACAGGTGCAGGAGATACAGTTATTTCTACATTAGCTCTAGCATATACCAGTACAAAAAATATTGAAGAATCAGCAAAAATAGCTAGTATTGCTGCAGCAATTGCAGTAAATAAAACAGGCACTGCAAGTGTAACTATTAACGAAATTAATAATTATATTAATTCAATTAAATGAATGAGCTAATAAATAAATCTATAAAAGAACATTCCAAAATATTAGATCATATTAAAACAGATATGATAAGCTCAGCATCTGAAATAATGATTGATGCTATCAATAAGGGTAAAACAATATTTTGGTGCGGCAACGGAGGAAGTGCGTCCCAAGCTAATCATTTATCTGCAGAGCTTATTGGTGGAATGTATAAGAAAAAAATTGAGCCATTTAAATCTGTATGTTTGAATGTTGATACAGCATTTATTACTGCTTGGTCTAATGATGATTCTTTTGAAAATATATTTGTTCGTCAATTAGAAGCACTAAGTCAATCTGGAGATATATTAATAGGGTTATCAACTAGTGGAAATTCTCCTAATATTTTGGAAGCTGCTAAGTATGCTTGTTCAAATAAAATGAAAGTAATTTCTTTTACAGGAAATGATGGGGGTCTATTAATTAATGAATCTGATATCAATATTAATATTGAGTCTAATAGTACTCAACGTATCCAAGAGTTACACATCTTAGCGGGTCACATTTTATGTGATATTATTGAGAATTCTTTATAAGAAATAAGCAATTTTTACACCGAAATTTTTATCCTGATTTTCCTCACCAATAACAAAAATGTTTACATATAGCTTATTGATTTTTTTTCCAAAAACTAACTTGTATTTAATTGAGTCAAGAATATGAATTTTTCTTGATAGTAATAATTGGTAATTATATTTACTCGTGTCATTATTTGTAAAGCCAAAATGTAATACTTGAGATGGATTAATGTCTGAATATTGACCAGCATTAATAAACGGATTACCTAGTACATAACCATTATAACTCCAACCTTCTTTATATTGACCATGATTATAATAAGATTCATTAACATAAGGCGGGTCTCGATCTTGATTAATGGTATTTAAAAATTCAAATAAAATATTTGTATTTTTAATATAATTATAAAATTCTAAACCCCATAAGCCATCTGTTCTGTTGCCAAATCTTAAACCACTTGTATCTTCAAAGAGATGTTGGTAATACATTTTTAACTTTTTATCATTTTGTTTTCTGATATATGAAAAATCCCAAATTCCTAAATGATTTCCTAGCGCATTGGGGTGTGGATCTCCATCCAATAAAGGCCCATCTGCGCTAATAAATACTTTTAAAAAATCATTAAAAGAATCTGGAAAATTTCCATAATCTTCTGTGCTACCTCCCCATATTGCTTCATGAACCATCCCAATATTGAATTCATTCTGATTTTTACTATAGTTCAAATAAATGAACTTTTCATGGAGCATAGGAGCTTTAGTATAAGTTTTATTTTTTTTAAAATTGGCGTGAGATATACCGAAATAAAGATCAACATTATTTTTTTCAAAAGTATAAGAACTTATTAAACCTATTTTTGGCATTGGTTCTGCGTTTTTACTAATTAATATTGATCCAGAACTCAGTTGATCATTTAGATATAAACTAAAATCTCTGTAATATTTTCCTATTTTTAAATATGAATTATTAAATATTTTAGATTTAATAAATGATTCGCTTAAGCCAATTTTATCCTTTGAAGAATTGACTGAAAAATAATAATTAGTTTGATTTTTTTTAAAGCTACCATTATAAGTCACATCAACTTCTGATGGTTTTTGACCAAAGTTGTTATAAGATGACCACCATTGATTTGAGAAACTAGAATTGAATTCTATGCTATATTTATTTTTAAAGCCTTGAGAATAAACTGACGAAAATAGTATTACTATTAATAGTATATAATGAATTATATTAATTTTTTTCAATTGGTTTAACATAAAATTTCCAATCCATTACTTCAATTTGTGAATGTTTTGAAATACTTAAAGATTGAAAATCTTTACTCGGTAAAACTCTTATTTCTACCCCATTTACGAGTAAATCTAATGGCATTTTAAAATTGTCATTTACATTCTCCCATTTATACAAATACTCTGAATCTGTTTGTAAAAAAACTAAATGAGGCTGTTTTGGAGAGTAAAAATATTGTTGAGCAAAGTACCAATAATCTTTGCCAGTTTTATTTTTCACTTTTTCAAAAAAATCTGCAGTATTTGCAAATCCTTTAGCATTTTCTACCATAAACTCTTTTAAAATTTCAAACCATATTTTATCATCATTTAGTACACTTCTTAAAGTGTGCATTACCCATGCACCCTTCATATAGGTGTCTCCATGGAGGGCCCAATGATTTTCATTCTCATTACCAACAATAGGAATTTCATTGACTATTCTATTTTTAATTGTGTTGAGATAGTGAACGCCTACCTCATAACTTTTAAATTTATCTTCAAAATAAATAGATTCAGAATAAACTTGCAAGCCTTCATGAATCCAGATATGTGTTGGATCTGAAGCAGTAACACTGTTACCAAACCATTCATGGCCAGTTTCATGAATTATTAAAGGATCAATCACTCCATACATAGGCCAGCCTTTACTTCTCACACCATTATACATACTAAATCCATTACCATATGTTACCGCTGATTGGTGTTCCATTCCAAGATAGGGTACTTCAACAAGTTTATACCCATCATCATACCATTGATAATCTCCAAAGTATTTTTCATAAAATCTTATTACTTCTTTGATTGTGGAAAGAAATTAGAAGCTAATTCCTTATTATAATCTAAAACATAGTGATTCATAAAATGTGTTTGGTTATCTTTTAAAAAAGTATCTTGAACCGCTATATAATTTCCTATTTGAACCGATATGTTATAATTATTAATTGGATTACTAACAAACCATTCATAGGCGGTTTTATCCCCTAAATTTTGGATACTTCTTAATTTACCATTTCCAACTGCAACTAAATCTGAAGGAACTGTATATACCATTCTTACACTGTCTCCTTCAGCAGTAATATGGTCTTTATTGGGCCACCAAATTCTTGCACCTTCACCTTCACAAGAAACAGCAATCCAATTACGTCCATCTTTGTCTTTTGACCAAGTGAATCCTCCAGCCCAAGGGGGATTATCTGCACCTTGAGGAATTCCATTATAGAAAACAGTAAAATCAAACATATTGCCCTTTTTTATCGTTGAAGTAAAATCAATCAACACTGCGTCAAATTCTCTTGAGAAAGATAGATTCTTATTTTTGTGAGTAATTTTTTTGATATTTAAATTCTCAGCTAAATCAATCTGCAATTTATTTAAATCTCTCATGCTCTCTGCTTTGATTGTTACAAAACCATCTAATGATTTATTTTCAACATCAAAATCAATATTTATATCGTAGAATGATACCCTGTAAGATGAACGATTTTCATTCAAATTACCCATCAACAAATTATTTGGTGTTACTTTTGGTAAATTATACTGATCTCCATGTGGCCTATCTTCTTGGCCGAACAATAAAGTTAATATTGCTAAGCTAAAAATTATTTTTTTCATAATATGTTCTTGTTTTAAATACATTATTGGCAAAAATGATATAGTATAAAATGATACAAAAAAGGAACCATAAGACGATAGCAAATGCTTCTTTAATGAGAAACAAAATATAAATAATAACTAAATAAATAATCCATTTTATCCATTTTGGTTGCGACCATAATTTTAATAGAGAATTCATTATTTAACTTCTTTTAAGTAACTATAATATTTCATTGATTCATTATAAATAGAATGATATTTATTCTCAATGGTAATATTTTTTTTTTCTAAAGTTTGGAATCCAGTACTTTTTATTACGTTATCGTACCAACTTTTCCACCAAATACCATCATTAGCATGATTACCTTTTTCCCATCTAAGCATTGATTTATCAAATCTAATGTTAATTTTCTTGCACCAAGTTGATAACACTTTTTCAGGGTTTTCTAATAGTTCATTTGAATCAATTATTATAAATGATTTATTTTTCTTTTTTAGAAACTTTATAATTTCATATTGTTGCGGATAACCTAGTTCTTCTACAGAGTTTAATTTATTTTTTTTGCAATATGAGCTAATTACTTCTTTTGGATGTCTAAGTAAGATGCAATTTTTGCAATTAGCTACCCATTCAATATTTTTTAAATCTAACATATGATGGGCCATATGTTTTTGATACCAGATTTTTTTACTTTCCGGTATTTCGCTTATAAGATAATTGACAATTTCACTATAAGTTGAAGGATAGCTATTTATTATTTCTGAATACATTGGATGTTTAAGCTTTGTTTCTTTTAAATAATATGAATAAAAAGGTTCATCAGTAACAAATGTATCTTTTCTCGATGACCAAGACCTCATTAGTGCTGTAGATATATTTCTAGGACCTGACCAACAAGCTATAATCATTTATTTTTTTATATTATTATTAATGTGTTCGTTGTAAAGCATTCTTATTTGATTTGTCAATGAATTAGATTTAGTTGATGGCAAGTTTTTGTTTTCAATTTTTGATACTGGAATAATTCCAGCAAATGTACCCGTTACAAACGCTTCATCACAATCTTTAACTTCATCAAATGTAAAATCTTTTTGAAAACAATTAATGTTATTTTGTTCACAAATATATATTGTTTTACTTCTTGTTATTCCATTCAAACAATATTCTCCCTTAGATGTTAGAACTGAATTATTTTTAATAAAAAAAAGGTTTGTAGAATTACAAGTACTAATATTGCCATGAGGGTCATTCATAATTCCTTCATCATATCCTAATTCATTTGCCTCAATACAAGCTAAAATGCAATTAAGTTTACTTAAAGTGTTGAAATGGGTGCTTAAAATATTATGTGAGGGACGCACTGTTGAAACCCTTCCAATACTAATTCCATTTGTATAAGTATTAGGATTTGCTTTTTTAAATTCTGGTATAATAACTAGCGTGACTGATCCTATATTTGCATTTGGATTTTGATAAGGAGTAATTTTCTCACCTCTTGAAATAATTAATCTGATATGAACGTCATCTTCCATATTATTTTTTGATAACACTTTTGAAATCTGATCAATGATCTCTTGTTTTGTAAAAGGTATATTTAATGAAATACCTTCTGCACTTTTAAATAATCTATCTAGATGATCATCAATAAATACTAATTGCTTATTATGAAGTCTAATTCCCTCCCAAACGCCGTCTCCTAAAAGAAAGCCACTATCAAAGACAGAAATTTTAGCCTCGCTTCTGCGAAATAATTCTCCATTAATATTGACAAATATATTAGCATTATTATCATTTTCTATGTAGGAATGGCTGCTCATTTGTGGGCCCACAGGGACTTGAACCCCGAACCTGCGGATTATGAGTCCGTTGCTCTAACCAATTGAGCTATGGGCCCTAAGATTGTAAAATTAAAGTTTTAGGTTAATGATTACTAATACTAATTACTATTGCAATTCTTTTTATAACGATATATAATTGTTGATAATTTTATAATTAATTTTATGCACAAAAAAAATAAAAAAAATGTTGTTATGCTCTGCTCAAAAAAAATTGGCCTTGAGTGTTTAAAAATTTTGTTCAACAAGCAAAAAAGTTATTCATTTAAAATTCTTGGAGTCCTTACAAATGAAAGAGGTGAGGAAATTAAAGATTTTTGTAATATTAATAATCTTAGATTAATCAGAGATTTGCAGGAGTATCAAACAGTTGAAAATGTTGACATTGCCATTTCTGTCCAATATCACAAAATACTTAAGCAGGATGATATAGACGTTGCTTCTCAATTAACTGTGAATTTACATATGGCTCCCGTGCCCGAGTATAGAGGCTGTAATCAATTCTCGTTTGCAATTATTAACAAGGAAAATTATTTTGGCACAACGCTACATGTAATTGATACAGGAGTAGATTCTGGGGATATTTTGTTTGAAAGAAGATTTCCAATTTCTAAAAATATTGATGTTGAGACTTTGTACAACCAAACCTTCAATGAATCAGTTATTTTATTTGAAGATAATTTACATCATATTATAAATGGGGAATATTCTCCAAAGATGCAAGAGCTTACAAAAGAAAGGAAACAATATTTTTATAAGAGAAAAGACATTGAAGAAATAAAAAAAATTGACTTATCTTGGAGTAAAGAAAAAATTAATAGATATTTGAGAGCCACATCTATGCCAGGATTTGATCCACCATATACTATTTTGAATGGTAAGAAGACTCCTTTAACATTAGATTCAATTAATGAAAAAAAGTAATATAATATTATTTGGTGCTGGATATTGGGGATCCAAACATTTAAGAGTTCTATCAAATTTAAACAATGTTCAAGATATTTATGTATATGATCCTTCTCCAGAAGTCTGCTCAGAATTAAAATCTACTTATCCTAAAGCTATTTTTATTGATGATTATGATTTTATAATTAAATCAAAAAAAATTAATGGTGCAATAATTGCAACTCCCCCACCAACTCATTATGATATAGCCCTTAAATGCCTTAGTAATAATATACATGTCCTAGTTGAAAAACCTATCGTACAAAATATTTCTGAGCTTGAAAGATTAAATGAAATTGCTGTAAGTAAGAAGCTAGTTCTCATGTCAGGACATACCTTCATTTTCAATAATGGTATAATAAAAATTAAAGAAATTATCGATTCTGGTGAACTTGGAGATATAGCTTATCTTATTAGTGACAGATTAAATTTTGGTATTGTTAGAGAGGATGTATCTTTAGAAGATAATTTAGCTCCACACGATTTAAGTATAGTTCAATATCTTTTTGATAATCAAAAAATAGAAAAAATAGAAAAAAATGGAATATCTTTTTTATCTGAAAATTCATACGACTATCAGACAATAAAAATAGACTATTCAAATAATGTTAAGTGCTTCATTAATCTTTCATGGTATTTCCCAGAAAAAGTTAGGAAAATCTATGTTATAGGATCAAAAAAAATGCTAGTATTTGATGATAGTTTACAGAAAAAAATTAAGGTATATTCTAATACAATAAATTCCATGGATTTATCTAACATTATTGAAAAGGGTTACTATGAACCGGAAATTTCTATGGAAGAACCACTCTTGAATGAGCAAAAACATTTTATAAACTGTTTTGAAAATCCTGATAAATGTAAAACAGGATACAATCATAATTACAACATAATCAAAGTTTTGGAGCATAAATGAAAATTCCTTTTGCAGATATCAAAAGACAGTATAATAACATAAAAAAAGAAATTGATTCTTCAATTTTTGAAGTTTTAAATGATACTGCTTTCATTCGAGGAAAGTATGTTGAAAGATTTGAACGAAATTTTGAATCAATGTATAAAGTAAAGAATTGTATTGGTGTTGGAAATGGTACAGATGCAATTTATCTAGCATTAAGGGCATTAGATATTGGGAAGGGTGACGAAGTTATAACTGTTTGTAATTCTTGGATATCGACTTCTGAAGTTATCAGTCAAACAGGAGCAATGGTCAAATTTGTTGATATAGAAAGCGATAATTATAATATTGATGTTACAAAAATAGAATCTTTAATAAATGAAAAAACAAAAGCTATAATTCCTGTTCATTTATACGGTCAGCCAGTTAAAAATTTAGATAAACTAATTGATATAGCCAGGAAAAATTCACTTTATGTGATTGAAGATTGCGCTCAAGCAATTTTTGCAAAATTTAAAAATCAATTTGTAGGAACTTTTGGTGACATCTCTACAATAAGCTTTTATCCAGGTAAAAATTTAGGCGCTTTTGGTGATTCAGGTGCTGTTTTAACAAATGATAATGATATTGCTATCAAAATAAGAATGTTAGCTAATCATGGACAAAAAATTAAACACACACATATATATGAAGGAATTAATTCAAGAATGGATGGAATTCAAGGCAATATTTTGAATTCTAAACTTAACCATATTTTAAAGTGGACAGCGAAAAGACAATTAATAGCAGAGAAATATAATTCCCTGATGGCTGACATTGAGCAGGTTAAATTACCAAAGGTCGACCCAAATTGTTCACACGTTTTCCACCTGTATGTAATTCTTGCAGAAAGAAGAGACGAACTAAAAATTTTTCTTGAGGAAAATGGGATTGGTACAGCTTTACATTATCCAAACATTTTACCTTTATTAGATTGCTATAGTCATTTAAACCATTCAGAAAAAGATTTTCCAGTTGGATTTAATGCTTCAAAAATGATCTTGTCTTTACCAATGTTCCCTGAACTTGAAGATGATGAAATTAATTTTGTGACGAAAAAAATAAGAGAATTTTATACATAGTATGCAATTTATTGATTTAAAAAAACAACAAGCCTTAATAAGATCATCTTTAGATTTAAGAATTAAAAAGATTTTAGATGATGGTCAGTATATTGGCGGTTCAGAAATAAAAGAATTTGAAAAAAAATTATCAGCTTTCAGTGGAGTGAAACACTCAATTGGCTGTTCAAACGGTACAGATGCAATTATGTTAGCTTTA
>MDTG01373811.1_pt1 | contig 13175 bp, 10 predicted proteins | sample 811421 | NCBI WGS metagenome assembly MDTG01 (sample SAMN05326645, study PRJNA326480) | marine metagenome | isolation source: seawater | place: Pacific Ocean: South East | collected 2011
CATCACACCCGACACGAAGTGGTCGTGTACACGATGCCCCTCCATTGAGGTGTAAGGGTGAATCGGGCGACCAGTACCGTAGTTCGCAGTTGTGACATTGTGAATGCCCTGCTCCACTTGCGGCTGAGCAAGGAGGCTAAGGTCAAGGTTCTCCTTTGACATGAGGACAACATCGTGCATCAAGCGGTTAATCTCGTGTGCAAAAGCCGCTCCTACGCTTTTATTCCCCCGCTCATTTTTACCACGAGAGCCGTTTGGTAAATGCCTCATCCCGTACTTCTCAGCGACAGGCTTACCTGCCTCCTCTCCAGTAGCGGTTTTTTCTGTCATGAGTCTCTTCAATTGAAGTAAGGGGATAGTGTAATTCTCATTGGCCCACGGTTTTAGCGGAGTAGCGGCTCTACTACCGCCAGCGCGGTAGATTTGATACTCGGGTAAGGAGCGAAGTTTTTGCATGAAGGTGTCAAAGTGCTGATGTGATTCTGCACCTTCATGGTCAAATGACATGTCTTTTTCGGGGTGGATTTTAGGCCCTTGGGAAAGAAGGTCTGCAAATTTCAAAGCACTCATAGGTCCGTCTAATTCGCTGGCGATTTGCTCAGCAAGAGCAGTGTGAGTTGGGTCATAGTTCCCTCTCCTGTCCGTTGGAAAGCCCAGTGCTTCCAACACTTGCTGTGCTTCCATGTCGGGGGTGAGTTCAACACCGTGCTGAATCATACTCAACGCGAGGTTTCGCTGTGGATTGAAGACTTCATCCTCAGTACTCAACAATTCACTCGCTGTTCTTTGGTCAACACTTTGTGTGTCGTAACCGTGTGTGAACAAACCGTGGTCTTCATGGCGCATTATCATGAGTGCTCGGTTTGCATCATGGAAAAGCATGCGCATGTTAGCATCGGCTTTTCTTGGGTCCGAAGTGTCAAACGCACTGGGGTCCTCCTTCTCGTACATCGTTTTGAAGCGCTTCGCCATTTCAACGATAGCAGCAAGGTCAGCCTCATCCTTGTTATCGTGATTGTTGAGCGTGGTCAACCAACCTCTCTTTGTTTTACGCCCCTTGGCTTGTGAAGGCTCTTGTCCTCCAAAGTCGTAAATGTTTTTCGCTTGAGTTTCAAGTTCCTCTATTTGACGGTTAATCTCCTCATGCTCTTCGTCAGTCATATCGGGGTCTGCAAGTCGTAGGTGCAACTCGTCTGCTTGAGCCTGCAACTCGTCTGCTTCATCTTGCTCAGCGTCGCTAAGTTCACCGCCTCCTTCTTCGTACCCTTTGTAAGCATGAAACGCCCTGTGAGCGTTGATGTTGTTCGCATTGTGGCTCAATGTGAACTTACCACCTAAAATGTCCCTCGTTCTCAAGTGGCGCTTTTTCGGGGCGTCATGGGGTGGTTTCATCAATTGTTGAGCCGTCACGGCGCGATGCTTGATACGGGAATTGTAGCGCTGGTTGGTCGCCTCACCGCGTTTACCGCCTGTGACTAAAAGCGCATTTTGAAAATCATGTCTGCCGCTAAGAGTGTGTTTGTTGGATGAACCGTCAATTTCAGTTCTTGCATCAAAACCGCTGCCATCGGGCTTTACTTTGTTTGAATAACCGGGCGAAGAAGAGGATGCACCGTGGTACATTTTCTGTTTTGTGTTTCGGGGGTGTTCTCCATTGTCTGCCAGTCGGGTAGCATCGTAAAATGATTGTACGCCGTGAGGAGTGAAGTGATTATTGCTGAGTTTCGTACTGAGCATTGGTATGTAGCGTCCAAACAAACCCACTGACTTTGGGTTGACTTCAAAGCGCCCGTTTTGGTTGAGACGCCCGAAGAGTGAGTAGCCTTCTTCGTCTTTGGGCAACATGTCATGAAGCATCTCCATGATGGTAAGAGGGCTGCTGTGAGCACCACCACGAGTTTGCCACTCGGATGAGAAGAGTGCTGCTGCTCCAATAGGGCCTTCCTCACCCTGCATCCAAATGTCCTGTTGGCTTGGGTCAATTTCATTCAAAGCAGGTCCGTTGAAACCAAGGTGATGCCACATGTCAGCGTTGCGCACATCCTTTGATGTGAGAGCGATGCCAGCCAATCGTTCTGCTTTCGCAAACACTTCAAACAGTGAGGACACATCCAACAACGGCTCACTGAGACCCTCAATGAAGCGATTCTCAACGGGCTCCTTTGTATCTCGGTCAATACCAGCCAAAGCAAACAAACCATCAATCTCTACCCGTCCTTCACCATCTCGTTCATCATGATGTTTGAACTCTTCACCCAAGGCTTCGTTGTAAGAGATACCCGTTTCTTTCGCAACTTTTTTTGCCTGTCTCCTTGCGGCACGCAACGCATTCATATTCATGAGTGGTAAGCGGCTGAGGTACTGCTCATCATCACCGCCAAACAAAGCAGTGTTGATGCTGTCCAGCAACAACTCACCGATATTTTCACCGCTTTCAAGCGTGGCCGTACCAAGCGCTTCAGCAAGAGAGTGTTTGATGAAATAGTCTATTCCCTCGGGATGGTCTTTGGGCGTCTCAAAGTACGCTCGTAGATTGGGGCCACCGTGAATGTTGGCTCGCCCAGCGTGGTGGAACTCACCAGTAAAACGATGAGCGATGTTGCGCTTGATTCGCCCGACTGAGATTTTTTGACCGCCGCCGAGGTCAATCATTTGACGGTCGTGTCCATCGCTCCCTTCCATCAAATGAGGAAGAATCTCAATGCGCTGTTCGGGGGTAAGGAACTCCATCCCAGCGGTAAGACCGAGCCAACCAAGGCCGTTTCGTATTTGAATAGGCTCCAAGGATTCGCCGCGATTGAAAGCGTCGTACAACTCTTCTTGCGTCATACCCTCGGTTGGGTCAATGCTGCTTGACTCCTCATTTGACTCCCACTCATCAGCAGCCTGTTCAAAGTGCAACTTGCGTAGTTCAAAGTCGGCAACATCGGGATTGGGGTATCGCTCAATCATTTCTTTTTCCAAGTCACGGTTTTGACTCAACCAGTTCTCGTAGTTGTTGATGTAAATGTCGTGGAGGTGCGAGTCTTGGAGAGGACCGAGGTAGGGGTGATGGTCCTTCTCGGTATCAGTGATAGCGTCAAGTTTCTTTCGCCCTTTGACAGCAGCGTGCTCTTCCTTTTCGTGGTGGCGCTCGTAGGTGTTTTCACTTTCTTTCAGCATCTCTATGCGGGACCTTTCGCCCGGTGCTGAGGGCAAGTAAAGCCCTCTCAAAGTCTCTACCCATCGTGGCCGTCCCGTGATTTTGTGTCGGTTTCGCATAGGATGGAACTTCTCGTCAAACGGTGTGACATCCGAGTAGTGAAACTCACTGTGGTCCATCATGGGGTCAAGCGACGGCCACACACGATGGGCGTCTTCCAAGTCAACTTCGTGAATACGCCCTCGCCAAAAGTGAGCGGGTACAGTGTGTTCAGCACCACGACGCTCCATGAGGTCGGACTTCTTGATTTCACTGAAGTAGGCTGCTTCTTCCTCACTGAGTTCGTGCTTGAGAACGGATTCGCAAATGTGGTCTTGCCACATTTTTTCAACGGTGTAGCCGTGATTCTCAAGGTTGGCTTGAGCAAAAGCAAAGTTGGCAACGGCTGTATCGTAGTCGTTGAGGTCAAGAATTGACTTCAACAGTTCAGTTCTTGCCCGAACATAACCGGAGACAGCATCATCTTGCACACGACTTCACAACCTTCGTGGTTTACCTGCTGCCTCAAGCATAGCACGCGCTTTACTGAGATGACCTTCAACGATTTGCCGGTCAGCACCACCACCCTCATGCGGATTCAATTTGCCGGACAAAGACTCCATGTTGAAAGATTCAGAAGTAGCGCCTTTGTTAGCGATGTCATCACCAGTGTAGGGGTATTGATTGGTGGTGTAGTAGGCGTTGCGAGTCTGTCCTCCACTTTCAGCCATAAACATCACACCTTGAGGGTTAGAATTGAACGAGGTGCTAAAACCGGGTTGAGTGCCCTCGTCAAATCCTTTCTTCATTTTCATTGAGCCGCAGCCTCCCATTTTCCCCATGCAGTCTGCTTTGTTTAAACCGCATGACGGACACTTTTCGCCCTTTTCCATTTTACAAGTCGGGCAATCATTGTTTTTACAATCAGGACACTTTTCGCCCTTTTCCACTTTACCGTGAGCCTTATCGCACTGAGCCTTTTGCTTTTCCGAGCATTCTGAATACTTTTTACCAAAGTTCTTCATGCAGTACTTATCCTTTTCAGCCATGCTTGCTTTTGTTTTCATGTCCTTTTGACCCTTACCGTCTGCGGCAAAGTGAGGTACTTTTTTACCTCCATGTTCAACCATCTCCAATTTTTCTGCTTTTTCAAGGAGTTGTTGCGCCTTGTTCAATGCAATTATCACGCTGTTGTCGTAGGGGGATGGGATAGGCTTCATGCACTCACCTCAGTATTTTTTGCTTGCTCGGCCATTTCGTGAATCTCATCCCACGACATTTTGTGAATGTCGGCGTTTGTAAACTCAGTATGACCTTTGATTATAGAATCGTCAGCAGCACGGAAAGCATCAACTTCAACATCCTCACTGAGAGGTGTCAAAGTTGAAACAAAGCCTGCCTTTTTCAAGAGGTTGGAAGGATTGCTAATCGCTTTACGCAAAGCGGCGTTCTCCGCTTTGAGCGATTGAAGGTCGCCATCCATTGATTCCATTTTTGAAATCAATGTGTTCATCAAACGCTCAGTAGCACTCTCTTCAGACATTCAATCACCTCATGGTTGGTAGCGACCAAAAGTGCCTCGGTGAACTCTTGCTTGGAGGTTGGTGCGAGCCGGAATAATCGTACCGGGGAGCACATCATTTCGTTGAGCGGTGTCAAATTTAGCACCGCTTTGATTCATTTTTCGCACCATGTTCACTTGAATAGCCTGTAAATTTTCACGCTCAGCCTTGACTATGGCTCCATGAATGTCATCGGATAAGTAGCCAGCGAACTTGAGCACTTCATTGATATGCCCTTGTGCATCGTTGGCGTTTCCGCTTTCCAGTGCTTTGATGAATGCCTCGCTGTGCATCGCCATTTTGCGGGCCATTGGGTCCATTTTCTGTAGGTCCATGTTCTCGCCTCTTGTCGTTCGTAGTGATGCCGCCCTAAAAGAGATTACTGTCCTCTCGGGCGTCGTGCGCCCATCATGGCGTTGCTGTTTTGCTGCTGAATGGTTGGAGGCATACCTCGTTGCTGAACGCTACTTACTGGCGAACCCGCCCCCGGTGACACGCGAGCCTGTGGTCTCGCTGGAGAGCGGGGGGTTCGTATGCCCATACCCTCCCCGCCGGGTTGAGACGGGGGCATCATTTGAGGGGGCATTCTTCCTCCAGCCATCATTTGAGGGGGCATTCGCCCTTGAGCCATCATCGCTTGCTGCGGTATCATGCCCTGTTGAGGCATACCCTGTTGAGGCATGCCGGATTCACCCTCCGGTTGTTTTCTATATACGAAGCGAATGTCCCGCTCACCTTCCTCAAGCAGTTCCGGTTTATATCCAAGCATAGCCATACGCTGAGCGAGATTGACTTCCATTTCATCACGGCGAAGGCGAGTGATTTCATCCTCCTCTTCATTGGGGTAAAGCGTCAACTTCCAATCAGTGACATCCATTTGCTTTAACATGCGTGGGAAAAGATTCTCGGTGTACACTTTTTGTCCATACTCTACAGCACGGTTTGTGACAAGAATTTGCAGACCTTCGTTGTTCAGCCCGCCCGACTTACCGTTGTCAATCATGAAAATGCTTGATACGCCGTAGTAAGCAGCGATTCGGTTACGGATTTCATCGCGAACAGCGATGTACTGCATCTCTTCCAGCGTGTCCATGAATTTTACCCAGTTAACTCCACCACGCCCCGAAGAAGACTCAATACCCACCTTGGGCACATAGTGAGGGTCTCGCTCCATTTTTTCGTCAACAGACTTCCAAAACGATTTCATGGACTCCAAGTTATCGGTCGTGACCGAGATGATACCCTTTGGAGTTCTTCGCTTTTGGTAAGCAGTGTAGATGTAGTTATCCATGGCCGTAAGGCTCATCGCTTGTCGCCACATGGTGTTGACTGGGCTGCGACCGTACAATTTAGACGGATTGTACTTGCTGAGATGGATTACTTCACCTTTGGTATAGTACTGGTTTTTCCCACTACCAGCCATGTTGACATAGTGAGCGTCCACGAGGTCAGCGCCACATGTCTTACACTTCGGCTCTTGACCGGGATAAGCGATTTCATCCCTATGAATGCGACAAATTTTGTACCGCCCACCACGCACACCACGCTTGTCAGCAATAATGCGCATGAAAATTGGGTCACCACGAATGATATTCTTCACACGGTAAAAAGCGATTTCACCGCTTTCGGGGTCCACGAAGTATTCTTTAATGAGGATAAGAAAAGCATCGTCCACGATGTTGAGGTCGCTTTCAATTTCACCGAGAACATCCATGAAAGACTGCTCCATAGCGTTCTCTTGATTTAGTAGCCAGCGAGGATAGATGACCTGCTCGGGGTCGGGGTCTCTAACGGCACCTCCGCAACTGTTACACTGTTCAACATCGTGATGAAATTCTTCTTCACACTCAACACATTTCTTGCGGAACTTCTTTTCCCAGTGATACCCACGACGGAAAATCTCTTGCTTTAGTTTAGATTGAACAGTACGAAGGATGAGGTTCTCTTGACTAACAGCATACAGGGCTGGTAGTGTGATACCTTGAGCCAGCACAGGCTCTTGAATACCAGTGGTGTACAGTGGCATTTGAGGTTCGGGCGTCGTGCGCCGACGAAACGGACTGGCGAGTGCCGATAAGAAACGGCTTACTGGTCCTTGAGTGTCGTCCGCCATTACAATCCCTCCTCATACTTGCCTATGGTATCTGCGTCAACGCCCCATGTGTTAAGGAGTTCGGCAGATTTCTTGGAGTCATCTTCCCAATTTTTGTAGCGTACGAGACGCTTCAACTCCTCTTTACGCACTGGGTCTTTTTCATCAATAAAAGCCAACACTGCTTTTGCTTGGAGCGATTTCATCTTCAAGTGTGGTTGAATACCCTTGAGAAATTTACGCAAGTCGGCTTTGGAATAAAATTGAAGTCGGTGTTGACTTCGCTGAGAGTTCTTGTACACTTTGTTATCAAGTTGAAGCACACCGCAGTCCAGCGTTTTGTACAAATCCTCACAGTGTACACGCCCACGGTCTCCCGTAGCAATCATACCCGCACGGGGTTCACCACGCTCAGTGATGGTGATGTAGCCGTCAGCGTCAAGAAAGCCAGCGCCATACGCCCAAGCGTCCTTGACGACAAGACCTTCATTGGTGAGTCGGACATAGGTGGCTCTATCAGCACCCTTGATGATGTCATATTCTTCACCGTACATGTTGAGTAGCGTTGTGAATTTACGACTGGTAAATGATTTGTGAAGCATACCCTCTTCTTTCATGTTATCACCGATAGCGCCTGAAGACATCGGACCTTTAGCGAACAACTCTTTGGCAGCGAACTCAAGGTAAGAACGCTCATGCTTGGTCAATTTATCCGCTTGGAACAAAGCAGTTCGCCACATTTTACGAGCATCCGAACGAGTGCTCATGGCTGTAGCCCACGCTTGTTGCTCCTCTTCACCCCAAACATCAGCATATTCGTCCAACATTTTTAGCGCCGCTTCGGCTTCTTCCCACATCATACAGGCTTTTTGAAGCGACACTGCTCGGGCTTCTCCAAATTTGCGTAAGTGTTTGAGCGAGCGGTCTGACAAACCGAGCGCTTTGATGGCTTTTTGAAAGCCGTCGGCCCACGAGAGATTGCGCAGGGTCATTTCAGTTTCAAGCGATTTCATGGTGCGGATGTCATCAATGAAGCCGTCAATTTCGCCAGTTTGGTCTTTGTTATGCCTACGGGCTTTCCGCAAACGCTTCACGAAAGCATCAGCGCTGCAACCCATTTTAGTTTCAAACCAACCATCACCGTTGAGTGGAAAGTCGTAGGATTTTTGAAATTGTGAGAGAGCGACCTCTTGCTCTATTTCACGGAGCGGGAGCGCTCCGAAGTCGTCTTCAATCAACGCCGAGCCCCACATAATTTGACCTCAATTGATACCTCTACTTAACACCGACCCAACCTTTGACAATTGTGGGTTTACCACCCACACCTTGCTTCTTGGCTCGTTTGCGTTTGGTTGCCGCACGCTTTTGTCCTTCACTCATAGAGCCGCTGGTCTTTGGCGTCTTGTCGCTAACCTTGACACTGGGGCGACACTTGGGATAGCCCTTGCTTCCCTTCTTTGCCTTGGAGCGACCGCACGGTGGGTGTTTACCATCTTTGTCTTTACGAGACACATCCACCCATTTTTCCTTGAACCAACGGTTCAAGTTCTTTACAATAAGCACATCATGACAGGTGCAACGATTCGTCACAATCAAACACCACTCCTCATAGCATCCAAAACCTGCCGCTCTTGTTCCCTACCAAGAAGATTACGAATAAATGGTATGTTAGCACCCATGTCATTACGAAGGATGGCATTTTCAGCATCATAGCCCTGTCTGTACATGTCATTCATTATGTCACTGTAAAACGCTCTAAGAGCCGTGGAACGGCTTGTATTTTTTTCATCTTCTCTCAGTCCATCTAACGCTGCTTCTGCTTGCTTTGCCCTACTTCTTCTTACGGCTTCTCTAATGATTGTATCTGTATCTACTTGAGCATCAAATTTGACATCGCCAAACCGGCGCCTGTCAGGATGGTCGCGAGGGATTGGTTTAAAAAATTCATTGAGCGTTGTTTGTTGAGGGTCTTTGATAAATTGCATAGCCCTTTTCAAATTGTTCAACTCCTTTATGTAATCATTATAATCTCTCCCAACATCTCGTCTAACGCCTGCTTCATTCCTCGCCCGGACTGCTCCCTCCCGCCCTCGTAGTGAGGCTGGTAGCGGGTTAGGTTGATGGTAAAGAGCGTCCATAAGGGGGTCAAACTGAGACCTATCTTGCATCAGTTCAGCATACCTCTCCAATTTTTCAGGATATTTGTCATAAACTTCCAACAATTCAGATACCAATTTGTCAACTTCTTTATCGGTTAAATGCTGAGCCATAGGGTCAAAAGCCATCAAGTGTTGACCCAATTCTTTCGGGTCAGTAGTCTTATCACTTATTTTTTCTTCAAGCAAAGAGGGAGGCATGTCAAAACCTATGTTCTTCGTGTGAAGGTCACGAATCATGTTTCCGAGGAATGTGTCTTCACCGAAAGCAGAAGTCTGAGCATCCAGTATGAGTTGACGCCTTCTTGAAGCCTCTTTTTCGTCTTCTGTACGCGGCTCACCGCCGTGCGGCGGCGGTAAGGCTATGGAAAAGGTGCGTTTTACGCTCTCTTGAACAGGGCCACCCGGTACTATTCTTTGTGTAGTTGCAGGTTTAATTACTTGCTCAATTGAACCAGTCCTCCCATGCAGGCCAGTGTTAGTGAGAACTGGGCGTTCAGGTTCCACCTGTTCACCCATTTGACTCAACGCAGCATTTGAGGCGATTTCTTTAAAGTAGGGATTTGCAGTGGACCTTGGAATTTTCAAGTATTGAGTGGGGTCGTTTGGGTGTTCGTAAACATATCGCATCATACCTGCGTTCACTGCTGGGTTCACTGGGGTCACAGGCTCCTCTTTTATCACAAGCCAAGCGACATCCAAAGGTGAGAGCATCAATAAACGCCTACCATTTTACTTACCTTTTTCGCCTTCTCTTTTTGTTTGTCAAGTAGAGCATAGCAAGGGCATTTAGGGGCTGTTGCTGAACACTGCATGACGCCTTTAAGCATACACACGCACGGTGTTTTTTTGCTGCCCCCGCAACAACAAGAATCGCGTTTCAATTTCATTTTTTCTTACCTCCTTTTTTCTTACGGAATTTGCCACGACAATACTGCACTGCCCAACCGTTGGCGTACGCTGAAGGGTACACCTTAAATTTTCTTTTCGCTGCTGCTTTCCCTTCGGGACACAACTTCTTTTTCAATTCATCAAAACAAATTTCAAACGGACTATTCAACAATTCCACCTCTTCAATGCTGCACCTTTGGGCGTCAACTTACCCTTCTTGCTGGTCGGACCTTTCATTCCTCCCATGCGAGCACAAAACGATTTCCGACGCTTAGCGGACTTACTACCGGGTTTCAATTTACTCGGTTTTTTGGTGACAGGGGGCTTGAGATTTGCTCCAGTCTCACGCTTGAACTTAGCACGACCCGCTGCATTCAATCCACCTTTCTTGTGATGGCGCTTTGGGTTGTAGCCGTGGAACGGCTTGGATTTTTTCTTTGCCTTGGCGACAGCCCAAGCGATGTCAGTAGGTGAACAACAAGTACAGAAGTTCACAGGCTCACCTTTCATCATCGCATCCAAGGCTTCCAAATTTTCATAAGAGCGCTGTACGAAGTCTTGGTCAGCAAAAAATTGAGTGGGGTCTTCTTCACGCAATTCATCCAAAGCCAAGCGTACTTTTTCATCCATGGTGTCCGCTTGAGTGCCTTGCCGTGCCATTTGAGAAATGAGTTTCATAACTTCACGGCGCATTTCGGGAGGGTAAAATTTTGGATTGAGTTTCATGTCTTGATAGTCAGCACCGCGCGTACTTTCATTAAACAAAAGGCGAGCATAGTCATCTTGACCTTCTTCGTCGGGGTCAAGTGCTTGAGCGGCCTTTGTACCAAGCCGTTGAATACTTGATTCACGAAGCGCTGGGCCACGCGACATAAGACCAGCAACATCAGAAAAACGACGGGCTGTTCTTTTATCACCCATTTCACGAAGCGTTGCCGCTTCATTAAGCAGTTGCTTTTCACTGGCTTTCTTTTTGGTGTCCGGGTCGGCCTCTCGCTCAGGCTTCTTTCCACCCGGTTTGCCTACTGAAATGACCAACACCATTCCGTGTGGTTTCTTTCCTACTTTCTGTTCCTTCATGGTACAATCCACCTATTCTTGTTTCTTGGTTTCCCTGTCAGCCAGTCGTCAAAGCCCGGCATGTAATCGTCAAGCATGACAACGCTACCTCGGAACTCTTTGGTTCCCCAGTTTGCCAAAGCAAGCGACATCGCCAAGTCGTCATGCACACCGACGCTTTCCAAGCGCCCGTTCTTTTGCATGCCGAAGCGAGTGAGTTCTTCTTCCAGTTTGTGTGTAAAGCGCTTGGAGCGTTCATCACCGTAGGGTGTTTTGATTTGACCCTGTTCAAACGCCATCAAGAGGGACATAAACAGACTCTCCTTACGGGTCTTTGTCGTCATGAATGTACGGATGGGGATGTCTTGGCGGATGTCTTTCAGTTCCATAGCAAACATTCGCTGGAAGTTGTTGCCCTCCAACTCTATGAGGTCGGGTTGGAATCGGTTGTTGAGGATGATGATTTGCCGCTTCTGCGCTGCTGAACCCATGCCTTGCTCGTGTACAATACCTACGATTTGCTTCACATCCTCATCAGGCAGCGTACGCAGTACCGTCATGGCTGTGTAGTCAGCGTTCTTGTCCGAAGCAATTGCTGTGTCCCAACCGATGAAGTGCTGTCCAAACACACCGGCTTTTTCGCCTTCTTCATCGTACTCGTACTCAGCGTAGTCCAACAGTTTAAGTTCGTGGTCACGGGCTTTTTCAAGCAGTGCCATCGGAAACATACTCGCAACATCGTGAATCGGTTCACACAGGTACTCACGAGTGAACTGAATAGCAGGCATGGACATACGCCGCTGGTCAAGCGCTTCAAGGTCCCAGCGCTGAGGCCACAGCGCTTCGCCCTCACGGTTGATTGCCGGGTATGTTTCTACTTGGAATGTTTCAGTCTGCTCAAGTTGAGCGTACAAGTCGTTGTACGAAAACGGCGTACCGACCATCATGAGGCGACCCGTGTGGTGAAGAACAGGAAGAAGAACACCGTAGAACCAATCGGCTGCTCGCTGCAACTCACTGCCAGTCGTACCCCACAGGATGTCGTCACACAACACAACATCCGGGTGGAAACCACGAGTACCACCACCAACCGACTTAGCCATAATACGGCTACCGTTGGTGAACTCAAAGTAGGTTTTTCGCCAAGGAATACCACCGGGCTTCAACTCCTTGAGACAAGGTGCAGCGTCAATGTTGCCACGAATGAAACGCATGTGCTCAAGGGTCTGCTCCAACGAGTGTGAGAAAATCATGATGTGTGTACCGGGATTAAACGCCGCTATCCACAAGGCGTAAGACATGAAGAACACAGATTTGCCGTGGTCACGAGATGCTTTGACGCAGTAATAGCGGTTCTCGCTCAAACCCTTGTCCCACAGCCCGTGGTGGTCAGCATAGTCAAAGCCAAGCACGGTTTCAAAGAAGTACTTGAACGAGCGAGCGGACATTTTCTTATCCATCTCAATGACCAGTTCAGCCATCTCAGCAGATTTTTTGTCCATTTTTCATCACTCCGCTTCCTGCAAGTCCCTCGCCGTGATACTGCCATCGCGCCCAGTCCCTCTCGGCATCTTTTCACCAGTCGGTCCAGCCATGGTGATGAATCGTTCCATGTCTTTATCAGATGCGTACTTCTTCTCCGGTGAAACCATTGATTGATTTATGCCCATGGTATCGGTAGCGTTTGTTGCTTTTTCTGTTTCTTTAACGGGATTTTTAGTAGCAACGCCAACATAACCAGCAACCTTTTCACTCATTCCACCATCATCATTGGTGGAAGTAGGTTCAGCAACGGTAGGAGGAGTAGGCGCTGGAGGCGCTATGCTATCAGCAACACCGGGAGTTCTATGTAATTTGGGAACGGTAACAACACCCACTCGCCCTCCACGCCCAGCCATTTGACTTGCTCCACTGGCCCTACCAGCCATTTGACTCGCTGGGCCTGCTCTAAACGCCTCTCCTGTCATACCAATACCGGAGTCACCTATTCGTGAGCCTATGTAGCCACCTGCTCTTTCAAGTGCGGGGTTAGCAGTGCTGAAAGTACCCATTCCTCTCAATCCAGCCGAGCCGAGTCCACTGATGGCGTCTTGACCTTGAGCACCAGCGTTTTGTAGCGCTATCAAACCAGTAAGACCTCCCAAAGCACCAGCAACTCCAGTGCCAGCAAGCCTACCAGCCATCCCAAATCTACCCGCTCTTTCAGCAAGAGCAGCCGCCCTATCAGCCTCTCC
>MDTG01398199.1_pt1 | contig 13175 bp, 7 predicted proteins | sample 811421 | NCBI WGS metagenome assembly MDTG01 (sample SAMN05326645, study PRJNA326480) | marine metagenome | isolation source: seawater | place: Pacific Ocean: South East | collected 2011
GTAACACCGCGGTCTCAAGGGGCCTGGATATGGCGCGCGGGCTGCTCGACAGCGCTCGACCGGGACACCCCACGGCCGTGTTCCTCTTCACGGACGGCATACAGAACTGCGGATGCCCCGATGCGTGCACCGCTGCTGCCAATGCTGGTACTTGCTCTGGAACGCCCTGCACGCAGCAGATCTTCCCAGCCGCGACGGAGCAGCAATGTTTTGATGCGCTCGCAGCCTCAGCAACGGCGCTCAAGAACCACGCTACCAGCCCCAAGCTGTTCGCCTTTGGATTTGCGGGCTCCGCCTATGGGAATCCAACCTACACGGGTGTGTTCAACCAACTGCAGGAGGCCGCAAGCGAGCCATCGTATGCGGTCATGGCTTCCGCTGGCGTCGAGTCAATCCTGCCCCACATCAACATTGTGCACGATGCTATTTGCACCGCGTCGCCGCCCGCGACCCCGCCAGTGCGGTAAATTTTGTGTGTGTGTGCATGCATGAGTGTCCAAATTTATTTTAAGAACAACAACTCGTACTCTCGCCCAACAATACACATCTCGCTACGCGTCTCAGTCCGCCAGCCCCAGCTGCTCGCGCAGCCACGGCACGAGGACGCGCGCCTTTGGCTCCCCGCCGCTCGCCGGCCGCAGCCGACTGGTCAGCATCTCCGGGTTGATGAGCTCCTCGGGCGTGGGGGGCTCCCAGTAGCCGTTCTCAATTGCCGCCAGAGCTTGCGCCAGGGTCTCCTTCGACACCAAGCCAACTTTGTGCACCCACTGGAGGGTCTCCAGCTGCCCGCACTCCACCACGTTCTTCAAGCAACGCCCGTTGAACAGGCCCCTTGGAGGGTCTCCAATGAGGTACTGCACCACGGGGAGGCCGTTGTCGATTTCGCACGCAAAGACCAGGCACGAGTCGGCTCTCATTAGGTAGTTGGTCGCTTTGTCGGCCCACTGGATGATGGCAAGGTGGCCGCCCATGGCCGCGTGCGAACTCACAGAGATCTGTGTGTGCGGACAAATTATGGGGCGGGACTTGCGCAGCCATTGGAGCACGTGCAGGTGTCCGCTGCCCGCCGCGGCAACGTGCAGCGCGTCTGTTTCGCGCGCGGTCATGGCGCCATTGGGGTACAGCATGTGTTCGTACGCCAGCAGGTGCTTGAGCATTGGCAGCTGCCCGTGCATTGCCGCGCCGGACACGTCGTGACGCGTGGCGCGCACGGCTGGCCCGTTTTGTGTCCGTCGCGACCTCATGAATCGCAGCGCCGGAATGTTGCCACCAATCACAACGTAGTACATGTTGCCCGTCTCCGCCATCGGGTAGCCATTGGCGTGCACCCACTGCAGCAGCTGCACGCTGCCGCCTTTTCCAAACTCACGAAAGTGGCACCAGAGCGCACCCTTGGGTGCGGCCGCGTTCATGGCGCGGCACGTGCACGCGAGCGGCGCCTTTAATTTGAGCTGGGAAAACACGGCAGAGAGCGCGTCGGTGTCCATCTCGGAGAGGAGCATCGGGCGGGGCTTGGGTCCACGGAAGGCGCGTCGAGACATGCGTTGAACGCAAAAGCTAGGCGGAAGGCGGATGCCTTGCGGGTCCACGGAGGGCGCTTGAAGCCGCCGCCTCAGCGATGGCTAGCACCGGGTGGACCGGTTAGGGTTGTGGCACTCCGACCACTTGGCCCTAGCGGCCTCGTCGGTGATCCACGCAGGCCAGCACGCCGGCAGGCCGTAGATGGCCGTCCGCGCGGCGTTCCACAGCGGGCAGCCCTTGAAGTTTATGTTGTTGGCGTTCATTTGGAGCTGCTGGCAGTGGAAGTTGGTCAGCCCTCCCGGCTTCTTGGGGTCCTCGCCGAGCGCTCGGAGCGCCTTGGCCACGGTGTAGCCCGTAAAGTAGCTACGAATAATCAGCTTCTTGCCGTAAAATGGCCCGCTGAGGATGTACGTGACCTGCAGCGTGAGCAGGCCATTGCCGTTCACGTTGAGCACGGACAGCTCAATCGGCGCGTGCAGCAGCATGCTCGTAAGCCCATTCAAGCAGGTGACGGAGCCCTCCAAGAAGGACAGCGGAAAGTTGCGCACGAGCATCAAGAGCACCTCGCGGACGCCATTGTCCCAGGGCTGGCCAACGCCGCCGGTCATGCGCAGCACGGTCGCCACCGCCGAGACGCGGCGCACAGAGGCGTTGAACGAATTCTCCTCAATGTTGAGCAACTTGTACGCCGACAGGCGCCAGTCGGTGGGGTTGAGGCTCGACTGGTTGGCGCGGAAGAGCCAGCGGCTCTCAAAGGAGTGCGCCGCTGTGCAGAGGTCTATGATTTGCACCCAACCCTCAAAGGTGCCTCTGTTCACGACCTTCCACACGTTCTGTCGCGCCTCGGCGTGCGTCCTGAACAGCCTCGCCAGCGCCGAGCGGCGGTGCGCGCCGCGCTGGCGCACGGCCTTGCGTCGCTCGGCGTCCCGGAGCGCCTCATCGCGCACCGCGCTGCTGTCGCGCACGCCCATCATTGCGCTGAAGGTGAACTCCTGTGGAAGCTCCGGCGGCAAATGGTGCCACAGCACCATCTCCCAAGGCGCGTAACCCATTCGCCATTTGCTCTCGTCGTAGCACGCGAGCAGCGATGCGTTAGACTCAATGACGTGCACGCGCTTCATGAGGTTGGTCGGGCCTAGCATGTGCGGCCGCTTGGTGCACATGCGCCGGCGCCGCGCCTTGTGCTTGCAGAGCAGCGCTCGGGCGTAGTCGTTGGCGGGCGTCTCGCATGCGTCAATTGTGGCCACAAACTGTTGCGGTCGCGGTGGGTAGGCGGAGCCCATCGGCCCGGCGGGCCGTAGCTGCAGCTCGGCACCGTGCTTGCATCGGCACACGCCGCATGCAAAGAGCGCGACCGGTCCACCAAAGGCGTTGCATCGCACGTTGGTCGTTGATCCGCACAGCTCACAGCCGTTGGCAAGGTGGCCGAGCAGCGAGCGGTTGTCGTGAAAGTATGTCACGCGCGCCATCCGCACAAGCGCGTTGCGGCGGTCTTCGCTTATTCCCACGCGCTTCATCTGCCTGTAAAACGCGTCGCGCAGCGCTTCCATGCGGTCAATCTGATCAGCCTCGGCGTCGGAGATGTCCTCGTCGTAGTGCTGCATGTACCGGTACTGAAGATCGTCCTCGTCGTCGGAGAACGATGATCCGGGATGCTCCAGCCACGCCACACGCGCCTCCTCGCGCGCTTCGCGGCCGCACCAGACGTGTACGCCACGCTCGGCCTGCGCCACGCGCGTGGCGCAGCGCCGCAGCGCCCCATTCGTCGCATGCAGCGTGGAGTTCACCGAAGCGGCACACGCTTGGCTGACGAGCGCAAAGCTGCGAATGGTGGCAACGTCGCCCTCGCGCATGAGCGCTTCTATGATCAGCGAGGCCACATCCGGGCTCAGATCCAGCGGCGTCGTCATCCACGCGGTCGGGCGGATCCACTGGCTTAGGGATGCCTGCTGCTGGCCTCTTTGCGCTTGTGACCCACCCTCCGCGTCGTTGCGGCACACCGTGCGCCAGCGCTTCTTGGGAGGTTGGAGGCGGTTGGTCCAATGGTGCATGATGTGTTGGATGGGATCCATTGCGTCGGGACAGGCTTTGGTGCAACGTTAGTAGAGGGGAAGCGCACAAGTCGCAAGGCCAACCCCTTGTTCATTCAATCTTTTGCACACGCGTACTTACAACAACGACAGCGTGCACAAAGGTCCCGGTCCAAACCCTAACCCCGACCCGAGAGGCGCGCGCGCGCGCACTCTAGACCGCCGGCTGCTCGCTCGCCTGCACCTCCGCCCCCGTCATGGCCGCCGCGGACTTGCCAAACCGGTCGGCGCACTCCTTGTACTCGGCGCTCAGCGAGGCGGAGGCCGTGGTGCCATCAAAGAAGGCCTTGGAGAGCTCGTTGAGCACGCGGCGCCGCTTCTTGGCCAAGGCCAGCGACTGGCTGTCGCCAAACGCCCAGACGTGTTTGGGGTGGTCGGCCGGGTAGTCGCCCTTCTTGTAGATGACCAGCGGCTTCGTCTTGTCCTTCTTGATTGCCAAGTACTTGGGGTGCTCCTTGAGCTCCTCGCGAATGTCGGGCTCCCACAGCCTGCCGTAATCCGCGATCTCCTCGTAGTCCGAATTGTCGAGCTCAATCTCGCGCGCGTCGCGCTTCTTCTTGGTCTCGGTGAGCCCGTAGCGGTAGCACTCCTGTGCAATCTGGTACGCCTTGCCAGGGGCGCGCTTGTCGAGGAAGTTGACCCGCCGCTGCTCAAAGAACGCCTGCTGGTGGTCGCGCACGAACTGGTGCGAGAAGCACTTGGGCGGCGCCTCCAGCTCCGGCGGGCGCAGGTAGATGAAGACCTCGCAGACGCCAGGCTGGAACGCGTGGTAGGGCGGGAACAGGATGTTGATGAGCTCCTTTGGCTCAGCCGCGCCACCCACCGAGACCCACTGCGGCAGGGCGTACTGGTGCGCGCCCCACTCCACGTTGCTGTGCATGGAGCGCGCGCCCATCTCCTTGCGCCCAAAGAGGCAGGGCTTGCCGCCGCCCTTGTCGGTGTGCCAGCGCACCGCCAGGTAGGCGTTGTTGGGGTCGCCAAAGAAGCACACGTCGTCCTTGTAGTCCGGGCCGGGGGCCGGAAAGGTGGTCTCAGGGTAGGCGTGCTTGAAGAAGGCGCTCATCTTAGGCGCCTCGCGCACGCACTTGAGCGTGGCGGCCCAGAGCGCCTCTGGCCCCGCATCGGCGGCGGGGATCACCTCCTCGGCGCGGAAGGGAATGCACCGGCGGCCGTTGTTCGCCGCAATCTCCTTCTTGGTCTCCTTGCGCCACTCCTCCTCCTTCTCAATCATGTACTTCTTCTGCGCCGCCTTCGCCTGCCGCACGCCGCGCGGGTCCTCTTGTTCGGTTGCCGGATACTGCTGCCCAAGGATTGTGACCACCGGCAACGGAAACTTGGCCTTGGCCTCGCGTTGCCACTCGCTCTTCTTAAACATCCCGCCCGGCTGGTTGTCGGGCCGGATCAGCGGCTCGTATCCCGTGAAGCGCGGGTACTTGACGTTGTACGGATCGTCGTGGCCCTGCTTCGCACGGTACTCAGCGAGCAGCTGGGCGGGGACGTCAGGCTCGCCGCCCTTGAGGGCGGTCGAGCCCTTGTTGACCGGCTTCTGGTGCATCACCACGTTGACGGCCACGCGCAGCACGCCGTACTGCTTGGCAACCTCGTCTGCCTTGAGCGTCTGAAGTGCGTCATGCAGCTCGTTGTCCACCGCGTCGCCGCCCGTGCCACGCAGCTGGCGCGTCCTAGGGGTGCACTTGGTGGCGAGCGAGGCCAGCTGGCCAAAGATCACCTGCAGCCGCTCCGTATCCCCCAGCTCATTGAGCTGGCCGGCAATCGCCTTGGCCTCGGCAATGGCGCTGTCAAAGGCCGTGTCCGTCGTGTTTGCACGCGCGTAGTCGCCGCTGGCCTGGGAGCCGAGGCCAATGCTGGCAAGGATGCACAGCATGCGGTTGTACTGCGTGGGCCCCTGCGCCTCAAACTCCGGCAGCTTGTCCGCCATCACCCACATAAGGGCGGTGGCGAAGAGCGTGCGCAGGTTGCGGCTGAGCGTCGCCCACACGCCGCCGTTGTGCAACGAGACGGTCGCAAACGCCTGAGCAACCGCCTGGTCCGGGATGCAAATCTCCTCGGCGTAGGTCGACACAAACTCGATGATGTCGGTGAGCTGCTGGTCGGTGACGGGCGTGCCGTCGTACTGCAGGCAGCCGTGCACCTCGCGCAGCTTCTCCTTGCGCGAAGCGGCGCCCTGGAGGCAGCGCCAGATCGGCCGCAGGCGGCTCTTCATCTCCTTGAGCTGATCGGGCGTGACGCACAGGCGCACCGCGAGATCCTCGAGCGCCTGCACGTACTCCGCCTTGTCCTCGGGCCGCTGGCGGCGCGCGCCGCTGCCACCGCCGCCCTCGTCATCCTCGTCGTCCTCGTCATCCTCGTCGCTCGTGTAGCCGCCGCCCTCGCTCTCGCTGCCCGTGTCACCGCTCGACTCAGCGTCGGAATCGGCGGCCGCAGACGTGTCCGCGACCATGGAGCAATCGCCGCCGTCGTAGCGGTCATCGCCAGTGTCCTCGCAGTCCCGCTCCAGCTGCGCCTCGCGCTCGTCCTCGTTGTACGTCTTGTTTGAGCGCGCGCGCCTGGCGCGGTCGGGGTTGCCCTCGCTCATGCTCCTGGCTAGGGCTAGGGTTAGGGTTAGGGCTGGAAGCGGCAAGTCCAAGGGACACAATGGGTCCACGGAAGGCGCCGGGTCAATCGGTTGGGACGCAACCCTAGCTAGAAGCTACAACGCACGCTGCTGCCACACTCTGTTTGCTCTGCCCTAATCCTAACCCTAACCCCCTAACCCCCTAACCCTAACCAGATTGAAGCTCAAGTCAGGTGCTTGTCGCTTGTTGCCCCTTCCAGCCCTACCCGTGGTGCGGCTTAACTGGCGCCTTCCGTGGACCCACAGAGCCCTAGACCGATCGATCCAATGAACGCCGCGCACCAGAAGATGCTCGCAGAGGGCGGCTGGGAGCTGGTCCCCGAGTCGGAGCTGATCCCTGTATACGACAAGGTGACCGAGGACCTTGAGAAGGTGCGATGGGGGGGGGGGTATCAAAGTCGCCCGCAGCTGCCAGCCCAGGGCACCCCATGGGCGCTCTGACCCCAGTAATAGGCAAGCAAGCCACATCCCTCAAAAAGAACGGTGCCTTGCAAGTAGCACCGGGGAACCCACCCGGCACGCCTTCCGTGGACCCATTGCTGGGGTTGGGGTTAGGGTTGATGGGGCTAGTTACCCCTAAGAAAAAGCAGCCAGCGCCAGCCTTCGGCAAGCCTGGTGGATTGTAGCGTCCACACCCTTCCACCCCACCCGACGGGCTTCCGGCGCCTTCCGTGGACCCATCGGAACCCCCCTTGGGCCCTAACCCGAACCAGGCGGTACCGATGGCCTCGCCCGAGCGCCCGCCCAAGCGTAGCATTTACGACATCTGCGACACCACCGAGGCCACGCATACCCTAATCTCGCCCAACAAGGCCTTGCGCACAAAGTACGACTCGTATGAGCAGCAGCCGATGATGCGGGCCGGCGAGCCCGATCGTCACTCGATGCCGATGCAGGAGCGGATGGCGCTCTGGGTGGCGGAGGACAAGGAACGCCTTAACCCTCCGAACAAGCCCAAGATGTTCCAAGACACGTGCCTCTGCGGCAATCCTCGGTGGGAGGCGGGCCTCGACGAGACGGGCAAGCGGGTCTGCCTTAACTGCTGTGTCGAGTCGCAGAGCACGGAGATGGTTGCGCAGGAGGGCTGGGTCATGAGGGACAAGAAGACGCAGGAGGAGAACGACGCCGCCATTCGCACGCAGTTCGTCCTCGACCAGAAGGCGTGCGCCGAGATGTTCAAGCTCTCCATTGCGGAGATGGGCAACAAGTACACGCCGCAGCTGCGCCGCCACATAAACAACCGGCTGGGCCAGGTGTTTGCGTGGGCCAAGCTTCTGCAAGTGACCGATGCCCTTCTCAGGACGCCGGACAGGTTCTTCCTCAATCCCAGCCAGATGCGCGAGCTCTGCCTCGCGACCCGCGCCGCGGTGAAGGTGTGGGTGCACGATCCCGACCGCACAGACAAGAAGTTTGCCAACCCCTCGCTCTGGATGATTGGCATTGCGCTCACGATCAAGGCGCGCGACGGCGACGGCAAGTGGACCGTGCCCACCGAGACGCTGCGCGATCTGTCGTGTGTCAGGGGCCTTCACAAGTACCTGGCGCTCTACAAGTCGCAGACCGTGTACACCAAGGAGGAGGCCGAGGAGCAGAGCCTCTCGAGCACCAAGCAGCCGGGCGCGGCGCGCGACGCCATCCGCTACATCACCGCGCGCCACACGCGCCAGGCGCGCCTCGACTCGCTCGGCACGACCAAGAAGTCGGTTTTCAACAAGCTGGACGCGCTCAGCCGGCTGCTGGTGATTGCCAAGTTCTGGCCCAACCCCGACCGTAACCACGAGCAGAAGTACCTCGGGCTCGACCGCCGCGTGATGCTGCTGCACAAGCCGACGCTCGTCGTGCCGCCCAACCAGATCACGCCGCAGGCGCAGGAGATGGTGGCAATCAAGCCCAAGGCCGTCGGCCTCAAGTCGTTCACCGGCATGTACGCCAAGCTCGCTGCGCCAAAGCTGCGCGTCGGGACAATTGCGCGCAAGGCGCCGGCGCCGGCGCCGGCGCCCGCGGCCGCCACGCCGGACGATGACGACACGTGGGACTCGCACAGCGACGACGGCGAGGAGGAGGAGGCGGAGGAGGCGCAGGCGGCGCGCATCAAGGCGGAGCGCGAGCGCACGGCGCAGGCGGCCAAGGCAAAGGAGGAGAGGCTCACCGCGTGGCAGCGGCAGCAGGTGGAGGCGCTCGAGGGGAGCAACATTGCCGACGCACAGCAGGCGAGCATGCAGGAGGTGCACGCTCAGGCGGTGCAGGCCTTGGCCGCGACCGCCAGCCAGGAGAGCAACCAGGAGACCGCGACCGAGCCGCTCTACTCGGACGCCGAGGACGAGGACGCCGCCTCCGCGTCTGCGTCCGCGCCTGCCTCCGTGGCCGCGTCGCCACCGGCGCCGCAGCCGGCGCCACTGCCGTCGCTCGCCGGCGTGATGCCTGAGGATGTGCAGCTGAAGCGGCAGCGCGGCATTGTCGTGCTGGCGCCCGGAGTACCGCCGGCGCCGCTCGCGCCCGTGGCGCCGCTCGCGCTCACAACGCCGCTTGCGCCCTTCACGTCGCTGACGCCCTTCACGTCGACGCCGGCGCCTGCGCCGGCCGCCGCTCCGGCTGAGCTCGCAATGCCCACGCTGACGCGCACTTACAACGGCCCGCCGCCCACCGAATGGGCCTTTGGTGACGACGCGCCGCCGCCAGCGACGGCGGATGCGGGCGCCGCCTCCTCCTCCGCGGCGCCGCCTGTCTACTCGGAGGCGGAGGACGACGACGACGCGGACGACTCCGAGAGCGTCGCCGCGGCTTCGGACGCGGTGGGCGACTACGACTCCGAGAAGGACGCGTTGCCGGAGGATCTCGACCTGGAGGACGACGCGGTGGACGCGAAGCTGCGCGCGGCGGCTGCGGCGGCCGACGTCGCTGTCGAGGCCGTCAAGGCCGGGGAGCCGACGGACGAGGACCTCTTTGCCTCGGCGCTCGCGGCCGTTGAGTCTACGCCCGCTGCCGAGATGCCGCTGGGACTGGCGGTGAATCCGCTGCTCCCCGAGGCGTCGCGCAAGCGCGTCAACGCCGACGGCGACATCGACGTGCTTGCTGGCCTGCGCTGGTACAAGTCCACCGAGGATTGGGCGGTCGCCCGGCTGACCAAAACCCAGGCCACCGACTCGGCCAACTACCGGCAGGGCGGCGCAAAGGCCCAGCGCTTCCTCGACCGCTACATCCGCCTCAGCACCAAGTACAGGGCGACTGTGCGTGCCAAGCTTGAGAAGGAGAACAAGCTCAAGGCGGCCAAGGAGGCGGCGGCGGCGAAGCGCGCGGCGGACGCCGAGGCAGCGGCAGCCAAGCGCGCGTCGCTCAGCAAGGCCGTGCTCGAGCGCAAGAGCGATCGCCAGTACAAGGCCATGCTCAAGGCCAAGGAGACGGCGCAGAAGGCCGCCGCCAAGGGCGACGCCAACGTCTGCTACTTTGAGCCCACCAAGGAGCTCGGCGGCGCGCAGAAGCTCGTGTACGTCGCGCCGCAGGTTCCCAAGATCAACATGGATCCCTCCACCAAGCGCTACCAGAAGATGATGGCCAAGCTGGCGGCCGACGCCAAAAAGAAGGCCAAGTCCAACGAGGACGACGACGACGAGCCCCTCTCCGGACGCGGAATCCGCAGGGAGTGATGGGTCGCGCGCGGGCGGCCGCCTGTCGCCACCGCAGCTGAACTCTGCGCACTTGCGTGTTTGCGTGTTTGCGTGTTTGCGTGTTTGCGTGTTTGTGTGCATGGTAAGATCCACAATTACAATCATCTTGCAACTTTAACCACACACCGTCCACTCTGGTTAGGGTTAGGGTTAGGGTTAGCAGCGGCTTCCAGCTGGCCGGAAGCGCCGTGCAAGGTTTTGCGCGCCTTCCGTGGACCCATGCCCCTCCTGCTCAGCGATTTGCCCACAGACGCCCTCGAGAAGGTCTTTGAGGCCGTGCGCCTCAAGTTTCCGCTCAAATACACGTGCCGCGCGCTGCGTGCCGCGCACCGCAAAAGCACTAACACGCCCCACTGGTTTGTGCTCGAGTCGATTGCGCGCTTTGAGTGGGCGCGTGGCTGCGGCTACAATCCCACGCGCGACACTGTGGAGCGCGCGGCGCGCCTTGGCAAGGACGACGTTGTGTACTGGCTCATCAAGGGTCTCCGCGTGGAATGGTGCGCGACGCATGTCTCACGGCAGGCGTGCGCTGGCGGCTCGATTGCCGTGCTTGAGGTGCTTGAGGAGCTGGCGGAGGGGGAGCCGTCTGTCCGCGACGAGCTGTGGCCAGCCCCCGACGAGTCCTCTGTCCAGATGATTGCCGCCGCGGCCAACGGGCGCTGCTCCGTGATTAGGTGGTTGCGGGAGCGCGGCCACTTGGCTGGCTGGCAAACCGGTGCGATTGCATCGCGCAACGGCCAGCTCGACGTGCTCGTGCTCCTCAAGGGCACCCTTTCCGTCAAAGACGCGACGTTTGTGGTCGGGGCCGCGGCAAACGGGCACACGTGCTGCGTCGCGTGGCTCCTGGGCGAAGGCGCTCCCTTAACGAGCGAGGCAATGATGGCCGCGGCGGAGAATGGTCACGTTTCGACAATGCGAATGCTCCATCAATTGGGAGCGACGTGGCACCACCAGACGGCGCGCGTTGCGACGCGGCGCGACCGCCTCGAGTGCGTCAAGTTCTGCGTTGCGGAGATGAATCCGCCCAAGTGGACCGACCCCAACCTGATGATGGACGTGGCGTGCGGAGCCGACGCAGTGAATGTGACGCGTTGGCAGCTCGAGAGCGGCCGCGTGACGGAGGTGCGGAAGGACCACATTCTCATTGCGATCTGCAGCAACGCAACCAAAGTGCTTGACCTGCTGTTCGAGTTGGGCCACGTTCCCAAGGACGATCCGGACCTGTGCGAGATTGCGGCGCGCGACGGCGCGCTGGACTCGCTCAAGCTTCTGCGCAAGCACGGCTGCGTGTGGCGAGAGGGCTCCGATCCGAAGGACCCCGGCATTGCCGTGGTGGCGCTTCGCGAGCATCGCGACGACGTCTTCAAGTACCTCATGGAGAACGATGCGTGCCCGTGGGACCAGGGCATCTGCAACCAGGCATTGTCCAGGGGGAGACTCGAATGCCTCTCGTGGCTTCTGCGCTCCGGCCGCGTGCCCTTTGATTGGGAGGAGCTGCGCGTGTACGGCCTGAAGATGCACAACAACATTCGGATCACGTCGTACGTCACGCGTGGCGACCACCACGTCTACGACGGCTGGCAGCCGGCGCCGTGGGAGGAAGGGGCCCATAACTCCGATTAGGCCCCTCGGCTACTAGGTGGTCCACCCACCCATTGGCGATGCTGGCGCTGGCGGTCGCCTTCCTCGGCTACGGTCTACCGCTGGATCCTTGGCGCGCGCATGCGCGCGTGTCGCCACCGCGGACGTCCAAGAGCCTTTCCAACCGGCGCGCGCCGCTGGCCGAGCATGGCTGGGAACGGCGTGTGTTGTGTAACCTTACCCAGTCCGACTAGGCGTGTGTGAGTAAGGGTTTCAATTCATTTCCGTCGTCCAAAATCCACCCAGCTCCTCCCACTCGGGACAAAGCGCGTCCTCCAGGCTCGGCGCTGGCGGCGTCGCTTGCAGACACCAGTTCTGTGCGCGCAGCACGCTGACCATGTCCAATAGCTCGTCCACCTGGCGCTCAAGCGCCGCTATGTACTCGCGCTTTGTGCGCCGGCTCTTGGCCGCCGACAGGCGGTTTCGGTGCATCCGCTTCTCGCGGTAGCTGGAGAAGGCGGGTTCGTCGCTTTCCCCCGAGGAACTCGGCGTTTCAGGCTGCGGCGGCTCGGGCTCGGGCTCGGGCTCGGGCTCGAACCCAAACTCAATTCCAAACTCAAACGCGAGCTTGGGCTCGGGATCGGGCTCGGGCTCCGGCTCGGGCTCGGGCTCCGGCTCGGGCTCGGGCTCCGACTCGGGCTCGGGCTCCGGCGGCGCGAGGTTCATCACCACCGAGGGCACGAGCACCTTGCACACCAAGGGTGACTTCTGCTCGTCCGCGTCGTTTGTGGCCGGTGCAGGTAAGGGTGAAGGCGGATCCGGCATGGGCAAGGGCGGCTTGTAGTGCAGACAGCGCAGGTGCTTTGCGGGCACGACCGTGCCCTTGGACACGCAGAGGTGAAGGAAGCCGTCGTCGTCATACAGGTGCTTGGGAACGTCGTCAAACACAACGGTGCGCGGCACCTGATCCCGGAAGACAATCAGGAGTGGCAGCAGGCACCCGTTTGTGTTGTTGATCACGCGAAAGTGGAACCCGCCGTGCTTGGGGTTTGCCATGGTCCACATGCCACCCGAGTGGTTGTTCACAAAGGTATTGAACTGCTCCGGGCGCAGGCAGCGCACGCGCGTCCCCGGCAAGAGCATCATTGCCTTGCAGTGCGAGCAAAACTTGGTCTTAAAGTGGCGGTTGCCTTTGACGTGCCCGCGCGTGCATTGGCTTGTGTCGGAGCCTTGCAGCTGCGCGCCCCAGCAGCTTGTGGGTGGCGCGGCACGCTTAGGCTTCCCCATGACCGCCACCGTTTTCCAGCCAGACGCTGCTCAAGTCGCAAAGTCTTAGCGAACTTGTATTGAAGCTACCACCCACACTTTCTACTGCCGGTACACTGTGATTGGGTACGTGGGCATTTTAGCCCACCACTTGCACACGCGCTTGTCCTCCTCCGTCTGCGCCACCAGCTCCTCGTGCATGTTGAGCATCACGGACATGATCATGGGGAAGAGCTTTGCAACGTGATTTTTGAAGGTGACGTGGTGCTTCTCGGGACCGAGCAACTTCCACGTCTTGGGGTCCCACTTGCCGGCGCTCAGCCTGGGCACCTCGGCGTAAACGGCAAACACCTCCGACTCGCCGCCCACCATGGGGCGCGGGCCGTAGAACTTGATGCGGTACGTGTCATTCTCCAC
>MDTG01008122.1_pt1 | contig 13174 bp, 8 predicted proteins | sample 811421 | NCBI WGS metagenome assembly MDTG01 (sample SAMN05326645, study PRJNA326480) | marine metagenome | isolation source: seawater | place: Pacific Ocean: South East | collected 2011
AATTAAATCCTTTGTTGCTCCAGTGACAGAAGCTAAAGTATTTATTTCATTTCTTACACGCAAAACACCAAGAAATGCAAATATTAATGCTTCTTTAAAATCAATGATTTCTTTTTTAGGGATCACAATATTTACATCCATTTTAATAAGAGTGTTTATCCAAAATTTATTGAAAACACCTCCACCGGTAATTAATAAATTTAAATAATTTTTTCTATCGACTATTTTTTTGATGTTAGAACAAAGGTGAAAGCCTGTTGTGTGTAGTTTATCTTGAATTTTGATATTAAAATTATCTAATACTGGCTTATACCATTTGTAATAATCTTCAATCCCTAATGATTTTGGGAATTTTTCACTGTAAAATGATATTTCACTTAGTTTTTGTAATAACTCATTATTTAATTTTCCTGCTTCTGCTAGTCTACCATTTTCATCCATTTCAAATCCTAAACTATTTGCTAAAAGATTACTATTGATATTTGCAAAATCAATATCTCCAGCAATTCTTTTGTTGTTACTATCAAAAGATATATTGGCAATTCCACCTATGTTTAGACAGTATTTATATTTGTTAAATAAGTGCAAATCTCCAATAGGTACAAGTGGAGCTCCTTGTCCTCCATGAGCTACATCTAATGATCTAAAGTCGCACACTGTTTTAATTTTTGTTATTCTACTTATTTCTAATCCGCAACCAATTTGAAGTGTTATTTTGTTTTCAGGCTGATGGAATACAGTATGACCGTGAGAAGCAATCAAATCAATTTTATTGTTACTGATTCCATGTTTTTCAAGAAACATGTTTATTTTCTCAGCCAAGAGTAAACCAAAATCCTTATGAAGTCTGATTATTTCTAATCCTGATAATAAACTAGCTTTAGAAAGTTTATCTTTCCATACATTATCGTACGGAAATGTAGTTCCTTTTTTAACCTTATATTCCCAATTTTTCTCATAATAAAACCCAGCATATACGATGTCAATCCCGTCTAATGAGGTGCCTGACATTACTCCAATTGTGTTATAGATCAACATTAAAAAATTTAACAATTTACATTACGTACAATATATGATTAATTTTATAGTTTTACAGCCAAATTATAGATTATGAATTTTGAATTATCAGAAGAGCACCTTGCAGTAAAAGATGCTGCAAGAGATTTCGCGGTTAACGAATGTAAGCCTGGTGTAATCGAAAGAGACACCGAACAAAAGGTAGGTTTTGACCAGCTTAAAAAGTTGGGAGAACTAGGATTTATGGGAATGATGGTTGACCCTAAATATGGAGGAAGCGGAATGGATACGCTAAGTTATGTTCTTGCAATGGAAGAAATATCAAAGATAGATGCTTCAATTTCTGTTGCCATGTCAGTGAATAATAGCCTTGTGTGTTGGGGAATCGAAAAATATGGGACAGAGGAGCAGAAGCAAAAGTATTTAATAGAATTAGCTAAAGGCGAAAAAATTGGCGCTTTCTGTCTTTCTGAACCTGAAGCTGGATCTGATGCAACTTCACAAAGAACAACTGCAATAGATAAAGGTGATCACTATTTACTTAATGGAACCAAAAATTGGATCACAAATGGCAGTACAGCCTCTACATATCTAGTTATTGCACAGACAGACGTAGAAAAAGGTCATAGAGGAATTAATGCATTTATTGTTGAAAAAGGTTGGGCTGGGTTTGATATAAGTGCAAAGGAAGATAAATTAGGAATTAGAGGCAGCGATACTCACACTTTGGTTTTCACTGATGTGAAGATTCCTAAGGAAAACAGAATTGGGGATGACGGTTTTGGGTTTAAATTTGCAATGAAAGTTTTAGAAGGTGGTAGAATAGGAATTGCGGCACAGGCCCTTGGTATTGCGGCTGGATCCTACGAACTTGCTCTTGCATATTCCAAAGAAAGAGAAACTTTTGGAAAACCTATTAATCGTCATCAAGCAATCCAATTTAAATTGGCAGACATGTTTATTGAGGTTGAAAATGCTAGAAATCTTGTTTACAAGTCAGCTTGGCATAAAGATAATGGTATGGATTACAGTATTTCAGGCGCTATGGCTAAGTTACACGCTTCAGAAGTTGCTATGAGAACATCTGTTGAAGCAGTACAAATTCACGGTGGCTATGGATATGTCAAAGAGTATCATGTTGAAAGGCTAATGCGTGATGCTAAAATCACTCAGATTTATGAAGGGACATCAGAAATACAAAGAATTGTAGTTGCAAGAAGCCTAATAAAAGAGTAATCTAGCTATTAATTTATTTATCGCTATAAAAAAAGGGAGCACTTGCTCCCTTTTTATTTGCAGTATTTTAATTTAGGTATTTATTTGAATACTCCCATCCCTGTTGGACTTCCAATTCTATCCATTGCGCATCTGAAACCGATAGTTGATAATGATCTATCCTGCTCTAAGAATCTCCTTGTACCAGGATTAATATAGTAAGCTCTATCTTTCCATGAAGCGCCCTTGTAAACTCTTGATTTATCTGAAATTAAAGAGGTTGGCTCACCAGCTTTTTTTAAGGAACTTTCTCTCCCTCTTCTATACATTGCATAATCTTCATTTGATTTGCCTGTATTGTATTCGGCAATTTTTCCTCCGTTTGCAGGATCACCAGGATAATCAATCGAAGATTTAAGATCACCATCTAAATAGTCAATATTATCAGCAATTCTGTAATTACTCCTTTTAATATTTTCTTCAGCAGTTACATCTCTCATTTTTACATTTCCAGGTGTATTAATGATATAATCAGACATTCCCGCCCTTAGCATAGGACTAATTTGGATTTGGTAACCAGCTAAATCTGTTGCTTGAGATACTTGAAGGTCAAAATCTTCAAATACATTATCAAATACCTCTTGTATTTTTAAAGAAGCCTCAATAATTTGTTTGTCTTTTAATAGTTGTTTAGCTTCTTTTACATACAATTCTATTGTTGTTAATAGAGATTTTTCAACAGAATCAAGCTTGTTTTGAGGACTGTATCCATAAGTTCTATTATCCTTATTTTTTCCTTCTCTTTCTGCTTTAAATTCTACTAAATATTGTTCTATTCCATGGATGTCGTAGATGGTAGCATCATACTTTTCATCTACAGATCCAGAGGCATTAAGTACTTTAGTTCTGAAAACATTACCTCTAAACGGTCTGAATTCATCTACATCCTCAGATGAAAGTGGCCTGTACACATCCATGACCCATTCACTGACATTACCAGCCATGTTGTAAAGTCCATAATCGTTAGGGAAATACGAAATAACTGGCGCAGTAATATCTGCATTATCATTAAGAAATCCTGCAACTCCCATATAGTCACCTCTCCCTCTTACAAAGTTAGCTAACATCTCACCTTGAAAATTCTCTTGAGGGTTTCTAACCCAGTGTCCGTCCCAAGGATATAGTCTTTTTTCAATTACTCTTTCATCAATAGTATTTCCAATAAGTCCATAAGCTGCAAATTCCCATTCAGCTTCAGTTGGTAGTCTATATCTAGGTAACAAAATACCATCTTCCATTCTCACATTTCTTGTAGCCATATCTTTAGGAGAAAATTTTTGTGTTGCAGGATCATATCCACCTTTCGAGGGATCATAATCTCCAATTTGTCCTCTTGGATTAAAACCTTGTTCGTACTGTCCTGCTAAATATGCATCAGTTTCAAAAGGCTCGTTTTGTTGATTTGGGTTCATGAGTAAAACACCTTCTCTAATCAAAATATATTCATTTACCCTATCGGTCCTCCAATTACAAAATGTACTAGCTTGGTTCCAATTTACGCCTACAACTGGGTAATCTCTGTAAGCAGGATGTCTTAAATAATAGTCAACATATTTTTCATTGAAACCTAATTTTTCTCTCCATGCTAGGGTGTCTGGAAGTGCTTTTTTATAGATCATTGGATAGTCAGTGTAAGTTCTGCCAGTCCAATACATGTATTCACACCAATGAAAGTTGGAAATTTCAGTTTCATCTAAATAAAACGAGGATACAGTAACTCTTCTAGGAACATTATGATTTTCATAAGTTACATCTTCTTCAATCCTTCCCATGGTAAATGTACCTCCTTCTATAAGAATAAGACCTGGTCCAGTTTCTTGCTCAAAGAAAGGAGTCTTTTGAAATCCTCCGTTTCTAGGGTTATTATAATCCCATCCGGTTATACTAGATGTTTCGTAACTATTTGCACAACTAGTTAGTGCAGCTATTAATACTAGTGTAAAAAAATATGTTATATTCCTCATCTTTAAATAATTAAGAACAGTACTTTACGTAGAAAGTACATGTAGAGTTACAAATTTAAGTTTTTTTTTAGAAAGAAGGACAACTAATTGGCGAAGTTTTGCTTTTTGTTTTGGATTCGAAATTTATTTGAAGCGATATCTCATGAGATCCTGATGTTGCCATAGATAAAGAAGAAACAGTTAAATCGTAACTGTAACCTATTTTAACTAATCCAAGGTCGTATCCGAATAACAAGATAAGTGCGTCATTAATCCTATACCAACTTCCTAGTACATAGGGGCCTTTCTGAACATAAAGTCCAAGGTTAATGTGTTGTTGGTCACCTTGTCTTCTAAATAATAAGTTTGGAGAAACTACAGTCAAGTCCTCTTTGATAGTAGATCCATTGCCATTTATTGGTAAATGAAAACCCATGTGAGCGGTATATTTTCTGTTAAGTGGACTGTTGTTGTTTGAAAGTAAAGATTCGTTTGGTTCGGTGAGGTGGTGTGTAGCAAATCCAATGTAAAATTTCTCGCTAAAGCCTAAAATTCCACTAGAAAAATCTAATCCTGTACGCGTTCCTTCTTCTGTAAATACATCACCAGTTTGATATACAAATCCTCTGACTGGATCAATCATATCTCCAAAAGTAAGTTCATTATAATTTAGTTGTTTTTGCCAAAAAGTTGCTTCAAATCCAGCTCTTACAGAAAAGTTACGAGTCAATTTTATTTGATAAGAATAAATACCACTAATTCTATTATTTTGTAACGAAGATGCCATTTGATCATTCATAAACATAATTCCGATTCCTCCGTGTATATTCTCAATTTGTTGGTCATATGAAAAACAAGAAGTAATGTAAGTTCCTGGTATTCCGGGCCATTGATTTCTGTAATTTAGTGTAGTTCTAGGAGCTAGATGAGTACCCGCAAAAGCTGGGTTCAAGTATAGTGGGTTAGCGTAAAATTGAGTGAATTCTGCATCTTGAGTAAATCCCTTATTACTATTCAAAATTAAAAAAATAAATAATAATAAGCTAACCTTTAACTTTGTTGATTTTTTGATTGGCACCACTAATCTTTAATTAAATTTTCCTCAATTATACAAAAAATCAATTATTTAGCTTTAATGAATTTTGAACTAAATACAATAATATTTTTATTTTTTAGTTAATTTGTGACAATTCTATGTAAATGAATATACGTCAAATATTATTTGTCTTTTTATTTTTCTTTCTTACATCAAATCTCAAGGCACAAGAAGAAAATAGTTTTAGTTCATCAATTAACTATCAATTACTTCAAAATAAAAAATATGCAGCTGTAAATAATTTCTTTTATTATCCTAAAAAAGGATATTATGATATGGATATTTTTATGCCGTATTTTCAATTTAGATTTTCATACGATAAAAAGATCCTTGATTTCCAATACAGTGAAGAACTATTGCCTTTAGAGGATCAATCCTTTTACAAGAACAAAATTTCCAATTCTCAATATGGATTAACTCTGAGGAAACAATCAATTAATTCAACTAATAGATATAGTACAGCTATTATTTCATGTTTGAGAAATGATAAAGGAAATATATACCGTCTTAAATCAGTAGACTTTGAACTTGTTCAAAAACAGACAGATAAACTCCAAAATAACAAAAGCTATCAATTTTCAGAAAATTCTTTTCTCTCAGACGGTTCAAAATGGTTTAAACTGAGGAATTTTGATAATGGAGTTTATAAATTAAATTATAATTTTTTTGTAGCTCATAACATAATTGATAATGCAGTTCCATCAAATTCGATTCATGCCTTTGCAAATAACGAAGGTTTATTAGGTAAAGTTAATAACGATGAAAGGGTAGATGATTTAATTCAACAGAGCATCTATGTTAATGATGGTAATGATGGTATTTTTTCAGAAGGAGATTATATCTTATTGTTTCTAAAATCTGCAAATAGAGAAGAACTAAATGGAGATAATTTTGTACACGTTAATCATATTTATTCAGATTCAGCTTATTTTTTTATAAACATAAATCCAAACAGATCTGTTAACCATTTAGATTCAATAAACCACCTTTTTGAAAACTTTGATCATACATTAAGTTCTTTTAAGCAGTTTGAATACATTGAAAATGATCGAATCAATTTATTGAAATCAGGATCCCAATGGCTAGGCGATGTTTTTGATCTAACTAATAGCTATAATTATCCATTTTCATTTACTAATATAACGGATTCTGTAAATGTCAGAGTCAAGGTAGTCAGTAAATCAAGTTTTTCAACTGCTTATTTTAATGTTTCTTTATTTGGAGAAACTAAACAAATACCAATAAATTCAACGGGTAGTAGTTACTATTCTCCAGTCGGTAGATCAGTGACCTCAGAATTTGATTTTTTAAGTAACATAGATCAAAATTTAACGGTTAATTTGAATTATGATAATAATGGCTCTCCCTCCTCGAAGGGTTACCTAGACTTTATAGAAGTTAATTGTAAAAGAGATTTAGTTGTAGATAACCAACAATTTAAGTTTTTTCTCCCATCCCAAATTGGAAATTCTGCTTGGACAAAAGTTAATTTGTCAAATGCACAACAGGTGGATATGATTTGGGATATTACAGATCTGAGTAATGTTAAAGAGGTTCAGTTTAATAAAAATGAAACAGAATTATTTTTCATCACTAATTTGAATGTTGGAAAACATTTCATTGCTATCTCAGGTACAAATTTTCAAAGCCCCCAATTTTTTAAACGAGTAAATAGTCAAAATCTTCACGCACTTGAGACCCCAGAAATGATTATTGTAACTCCATTAGAATTTAAGTCATCTGCTGAAAAATTAAAATTAATCCATCAAAATGAGGGTTTAAATGTAGTTGTGGTTACTGATGAAGAAATTTATAATGAGTTCTCAGGCGGGACGCCAGATGCAACTGCAATAAAACAGTTTTTGAGAATGTTTTATGTGAGAGAAAATGGAAACCCCTTAAAAATTCCTAAATATTGTCTCCTTTTTGGCGATGGTTCCTATGATAATAAAAACATATTACTTCACGGAAAAAATTTCCTTCCTGTATTTCAATCCTCAGAATCACTCAGTGTGACCAGTACTTATGCTTCAGATGACTATTATGCCATACTTTCTGATGAATCTTCAATATTAAATACTGATTTATTAAATATTGCAATTGGGAGAGTTGCTATTAGTGACAATCAATCTGCTAATGAAATGGTCGAGAAAATAGCTAATTACATATCAAGAACAGATACTTCTAATAACAATATAAGTTGCTATGACAACTTTTCAAATAGTGTTTTAGGCGAATGGAGAAATAAAGTTGTTTTGGTTAGTGACGATGAAGATAATAACGCCTATTTCAATGATGTTGAAATAATGTCTAACAAAATTGAGCAACAAAAAAAACAAATGAATATTTCTAAAATTCATTCTGATGCCTATGCTCAACAGTCCTCAGCCACTGGTGAAAAAATTCCTGGCGCCAACGCCGCTATTGATGAATCAGTAAGTTCAGGAGCATTAGTTGTTAACTACATTGGTCACGGAGGTGAAACTGGATGGGCTCATGAAGGAATACTTGACGTGGGAACAATTAAAAGTTGGGACAATTACTTGAACATGCCCGTATTCATGACCGCAACTTGTGAGTTTGGGCGATTTGACGATCACGATAGAGTTTCCGCTGGTGAATATGTTCTAATTAACCCAAATGGTGCCGGTGTTGGACTATTCACTACAACAAGATTAGTTTACGCTAATCCAAATGAATATTTAAATAATTATTTTTATGATACTGTGTTTGATTTGGTAGCTAATAAAGCTCAAAGACTTGGAGATATTTACGTAGGCACAAAAAATAAATTCGCTCTCAACAATGCTGATCCAAACTACAGAAAATTCGCTTTTCTAGGGGATCCTGCTGTTAAGCTTGCACTTCCAGAACAAAATGTTGTCATTGACTCTATTAACAGAGACACAGTTAGTGCTTTAAGTGAAGTGGTAATATATGGTCATTTAGCTGACTATTCTTATAATAAACTTTCCGATTTCAGTGGAAAAGCTTATATCACGTTCTATGATAAAAAGTCTACATTTAATACATTGGGAAGTAACGTAAGTTCAAGTGTTGCTCCATTTCAAATGTGGAAGAATATTATCTACAGAGGGAAGTCATCTGTAATTAATGGTGAGTTTTCGTTTGCTTTTAAAGTTCCTAAAGATATAAGTTATAATTATGGATTTTCAAGAATTAGTTTTTATGCTGAAAATGGTAATATTGATGCATCAGGATATAATGATTCTTTGATAATTGGAGGTATTGATACTAATGCAGTTATAGATGAGCTAGGGCCAGAACTTAAGGTCTTTTTAAATGATGAAAATTTTGTTTCTGGTGGTATCACAAATAAAAGTCCATTGTTAATTGTATCTGTTTTTGATGAAAATGGGGTAAATACTGTTGGTAATGGAATTGGTCATGATATTGAACTAGTTATTGATGATGATTATTCAAATTCTGTAGTCCTCAATGATTATTATAGTTCAGATTTAGACACTTATAAAAGTGGGAAAATTAATTATGAGTTAAAAGACTTAACTGCAGGTGAACATAAACTTAAAGTAAAAGTTTGGGATATATATAATAACTCATCAACAAGAGAAATTATTTTTAGTGTTGTTGAAGACCAAATTTTAGAACTAGACCACGTTTTAAATTATCCAAATCCGTTTTCAATGAGAACTGAATTCTTTTTTGAACACAATCAAAATTGTAATTACTTGGATGTTAGTATTAACATTTATACAATTTCAGGAAAAATTGTAAAAAGAATTAATCAAAGGATTTACAATAAAGGTTTCCGTTCTGAAGGTATCTTATGGAACGGAAGAGATGATTTTGGAGAGAAATTAGCTCAAGGAGTGTATTTTTACAATCTTAAGGTTGTAAATGAGCAAGGTTTGTCGTCTGATAAAACAGAATCTATGTATATAATAAATAATTAAATTTTAAATACTATTTAATTATATTTGCCGTTCTTTTTGGTAAACAAATAAAAAAGCATGAAGCTTAATCTATTTCTTTCTACAGTTACAATTGCATTTTCTTTAATTGCTTCAAAGCATTTTGCTCAAGGTACATTAAATTCTCAACAATTGTCAGGCTCCAATTTAAACACGATAACTACAGCAGTTCCATTTCTTTTGATAACACCGGATTCTAGGTCTGGGGCTATGGGAGATGTTGGTGTAGCTATTAGCCCCGACGCAAATGCTATCCATTGGAATCCTGCCAAATTAGTTTTTATTGATGAAACCTATGAAATGGGATTTAGTATTTCTTATGCTCCATGGTTAAGAGCTTTGGTAAATGATATTAATTTAGCATATCTCTCTGGATATAAACGCATTGATAGATTTTCAACTATCGGGGCTTCTTTAAGATATTTTTCTTTGGGAAATATAACCTTTACAGACATACAAGGTACTGAACTAAGAGATTTTAAACCCAATGAATTTGCGTTGAATGTAGTTTATTCTAGAATGTTGAGTGATAATTTTTCTGCAGGCCTTTCTGCAAGGTATATTTATTCAAATTTGACAGGTGGTATTAGTAGTGGTCAAGGAGGTCCAACAAAAAATTTTGCCAATAGTATTGCAACTGATTTATCACTTTATTATGTATCTAATCCTTTTGATTTAGCCGATAGATCTGCAACTATTTCATTTGGAACTAATATTTCAAATATAGGAGCTCCAATGTCATATACAGACAGCGCTGTAAGTAATGATTTTCTCCCAGCTAATTTAAGGCTTGGAACTTGTTTAAATATGGACTTAGACGAGTTTAATAAAATTTCATTTGCTTTTGACGCAAATAAACTATTGGTTCCAACTCCACCAATTTACAAAGATGGTGCATCAAACCCTCCAAAGATCGATGATGTTGCATCCGGAAGATATCCAGACGTAGGAGTTGCTTCGGGAATTTTTGGTTCATTTACTGATGCTCCTGGTTTCATTCTTTATGATCAAAATGGAGATAATGTTATCAATCCTGATGGTACTTATGCTGTAGAAGATGGTTCAAAGCTAAAAGAGGAGTTGAGAGAAGTGAATCTTTCAGTTGGAATGGAATTCCTATATAATAATTTGTTTGCCATTCGTGGAGGTTATTTTCATGAGCACTACACCAAGGGAGATCGAAAATTTGCTGCATTTGGTTTTGGAATAAAATATCAAGTTATTAACATAGATGTTTCTTATGTACTTCCAGTTAATAATCGAAATAGTCCACTTGCTAATACAATCAGATTTTCTATAAACTTTAATCTAGGAGAGAATAAAAAGTCAGATAATTAGTGTTTTCAATTTTATTAGATTAAATTGATTAATTATTGCTGTTAATTTATTTTGTGAATGCTTCATAATTTTTCTTTTTCTTATCACACTTTTAATTCAATTAAGGATCTGTCAAATGATGATAAAAAATTATTAGTTGCTTCTGAAAAAGCCTTAGAACTGGCTTATTCAGTTTATTCTGGATTTTCAGTTGGTGCTTCGTTATTGTTGGAAAATGGTAAATTTTTTTCAGCAAACAACCAAGAAAATATCGCATTTCCCTCTTCCATGTGTGCAGAAAGAGTATTGTTATACAGCTGCAGAGCAAACTTCCCTGAAATGAAAATAAAAAAAATTGCAATTTCTGTTAAATCTATTCATGGTAGTGTATTCAATCCTGTTTCTCCCTGTGGGGCATGTAGACAGGTAATGATTGAGTATGAACAAAATCAAAAATCTCCAATTGAGCTATTACTTAAAGGAAATCAAGGAAAAATATATTTAATTAAAAGTATTGAAGATTTATTACCTTTATCCTTTAATCCAAAGTTGCTAAAACACGATTAATATTTTTTAAATTAACCTTTAAAAACTTTTCATTTATATTTGTGATTATTTAATACATTATGCCGACAACAACAATATCAAAATCCAAAAAAACTAAGTCCAAAAAAGCATTGGATTTTTCTAAAGATCAATACCTAAAATGGTATAAGGATATGCTACTTATGAGAAAGATTGAGGAGCGAATAGGGCACTTATATATACAACAAAAATTTGGTGGTTTTTGTCATCTTTATATTGGTCAAGAAGCAGTTGTTGCTGGAACAGCTTCAGCTTGTAAAAAAGAAGATAAACATATCACAGCTTATCGTGATCATGCACATCCAATAGCCTTAGGTCTCCATCCAAAATATATGGTTGCAGAGCTATACGGAAAAAAAACAGGTATGTCGAAAGGTAAAGGGGGTTCTATGCACATGTTTAGTAAGGAGGTAAATTTAATGGGAGGACATGGTATAGTTGGTGCTCAAATCCCAATGGGTGCTGGTATTGCTTTTGCAGATCAATACAAAGGTAACAAAAATGTAACTTATTGTTCTTTTGGAGATGGTGCAGCAAGACAGGGAGCACTTCACGAAACATTTAACATGGCTATGATGTGGAAGTTGCCAGTTGTTTTCATTATTGAAAATAATAATTATGCAATGGGAACATCTGTTAAAAGAACAACAAACGTCGAAGATATGAGCGAAATAGGCAAGTCTTATCATATGCCGTCTTTTGCTGTGGATGGCATGTCTGTTGAAGCCGTTCATAATGCAATTGAAGAAGCTGCAGAGAGGGCGCGAAGGGGAGATGGTCCAACACTCCTAGATATCAGGACCTATAGATATAAAGGTCATTCAATGTCAGACCCTCAAAAATATAGAACCAAAGATGAGGTAGAAGATTATAAGGACAAAGATCCAATTTCAAACGTTTTAAAAACAATTAAAGATAATAAGCTAGCTACTGACGAAAAAATTAAAAAAATTCAAGAAGATGTGAAGCAAACAGTTGAAGAATCAATTGCATTTGCAGAAGAATCTCCAGAACTTGATCCTAATGAGCTTTATGAAGACGTTTACATGCAGAGTGATTATCCATTTATTAAAGAATAATTTTTCAATTAAAATTTTATGGCTGAAATAGTTAGAATGCCCAAGTTGAGTGACACCATGACGGAAGGTGTAGTTGCTGAATGGCACAAAAATGTAGGAGACAATATTGAAAGTGGTGAGCTTTTAGCTGAAATAGAGACTGATAAGGCTACCATGGAGTTTGAATCATTTCAAGAAGGGGTATTGCTCCATATAGGTGTTGAAAAAGGTCAAGCAGCGCCTGTTGGTTCTATTTTAGCTATAATCGGTGCCAAGGGAGAAGATATCACATCCATTATTGAATATGAAAGAAAAGTTGATTTACATGCAAAGAAAGTTTTAGAAGATTTCCAGAATTCAAAAAGGATAGAAAAATCTACTACACTAAGTCAAAATGAAGCCATGCAATCACATAATCCAAGTTCGATTACTGAGGACACAGAATATGACTCTCCGCTAGGAGATTTTTTTTCAGGAATTTTTTCAATATTATTTTGGGGTATTGTTATTGATTTGATAATTTATTTCTTTTTTCTTCCTGAATCTGAAAGAGATTCTGCATGGGCCATGATTGAAGCTATTAGAGATAACCAAGAATTAGGCTTTATGAATAAACTTATTTTTTATTTACTAATTGCACTTTTACCTTTTATAGCTTTATGGAATTACTTCTTCGGTTAAATTTTAAGAGCCATATAATATTGAATAAAAGTGATAACAATTTGATTTAATAATTAACAACCTAACAAAGCAATAATAAAAACAATATTTTGCTTAATTAGAGTGATTAGAAAATGCTCTTGTCTAATAATGATGGATTATGTTCCATAATTAACCTTACATATTCATAACCCCAATAGTGCAACTACCCCACATCATCAATATGTGATTTAAGTATTGCTCTACAAGTTGATGCTAACCACCTATTCT
>MDTG01280646.1_pt1 | contig 13173 bp, 11 predicted proteins | sample 811421 | NCBI WGS metagenome assembly MDTG01 (sample SAMN05326645, study PRJNA326480) | marine metagenome | isolation source: seawater | place: Pacific Ocean: South East | collected 2011
CTAAATCGGACGCTTATTTTAGTCTTATCTCCGTCAAGAATAAAGCTTTTAATCTTTTTTAATTTAATATTGTAATCACCTATGTCAGTAGATGGTCTAAATTTTATTTCTTTAATAGTCTGTCTCTTTACTTTAACTTTCGAAGATGAAGTACTTTTCTTTTTTTCAAAGACATGCTTACCATAATCTAATAATTTACAAACTACAGGATTTGAATCTGATGGAGAGACCTGAACTAAGTCAAGTGATGCATTTTTGGCCGCATCTAGAGCTAAATCTATTGCAACTATGCCTTTTTTATTTCCATTTTCATCAATAAACATAACTTTATCAGCTCTTATTTTTTCGTTGATAGGAGTAATATTTTTTTTAGAGGAAGCTATGTCAGGGCCTATACGGAATAATTTGAAGTATTTATGAACATTAAATGATTAACGGGTGAGTATTTTGTGGATAAAAATAGTAGAGTCTCTCATAATCTGACCAATTTTAACCTAATTGAAAGATTACGCAAATATAATTAAAGGGGATCTAGGGCTGCAGTATTGAATTTTTCCATTCATCGTTATCTCTTAGGTAAATGTCTCTTTTGTTAAGTCTGAACTCGTGCCCTTCCCAGAATTCAAAGTAATATGGGGTAAATGAAAAACCCCCCCAATATGCTGGTCTATCAGAAAGATTCTCTGGATGATTTAAAGTGTTTTCATAATTTTTAACAATGGCATCATATGACGAAATTGGAGAAGACTGGTCAGAGCTTATAGCTAAAGCATTCTTAGAATCTGATCTATTTTGGAAATGTTTATCAGAAAAAAATTTGTCTGTTTTTTTTATAATTCCCTTTAATCTTATTTGAATATTTATTTCAGGCCAATAAAGTAAAGCTGATATCTGGTCATGATTTACGAAATCATGAGCTTTTTGAGAATTATAGTTACTAAAAAAAATCCATTGTTCATTATTAATATATTTCAGGTTTACAAATCTTGATTCAACTTCTCTTTTTGAAGTATTAAAAGAGCTTATAGCAATTGCTTCGACTGCCTTCTGTTTTGCGTTTAAAGCATTTATATAAAAATTATTAAATTTCTTATAAGGCGCAGACTCGTTAAGATTAATAATTTTAATCATTTTTATTTTATCCTCATGAATTAATTATAGAATGATAATCTAAAATAATAATTTCATCTGAAAAATTATTTTTGGCATGCTCTCGTGATGCAATGGTCATAGTTTCGTATTTATCATATGGAAGCTCAATCATTCTTATCATTTGATGTTTTAAGTCCATACTGTCTCTTTCATTGACTAAGAATCCTGTTTGATTTTCTAAAATGGTATCTTTGCATCCAGGTCTGTTAGTTGTAATTATAGGTCGGCCTATTGCTAAACTTTCTATAAGAATTCTTGGGACTCCCTCATTATAATAACTAGGTAAGACTATACATGATGAGTTGCTTATAATCTTTTTCATTTCATTGCTATTTCCAAGATAATCTATACCAATAATACTTTTTATTTCCTCTAAACAAGTTTTATCAATATATCTTTCATCCTCTTCATCATGAGAACCACATATAACAAAATTTACTGCATAAGAGTTATTTTTTAATATGTCTTTAGCAGCATCTATAAATTCCTGAATACCTTTGTCTAGTAATAATCTCGAAGCAAATGTAAAGGTAAAACTATTTTTACTAGCTTGGTATGCAGGAATGAACTCAAAACTATTAAGATCTATTCCTGATCCCGGTATCACTGAGCAATTTTCATTGTTAACAAAATTAGATGTTATAAAAGTTTCCATATCATATAAATTTTGAAAAAAGATATGTTTAGCTTTTTTAAGTGCGAATTTATACATGCAATTAATAACAACTAATTGAAAACTATTACAATCTTTTTGATAAGATCCGACTCCAGTTATATTTGCAATAAAATTTATTTTTAAAATTCTGCACAAAATTCCAAAATAAATATTATTTTTTATGGTAAATGATAGAACGATATCTGGACGTATTCTTAAAAGCTGAAAAAAGCAACTTATTAAAGTATTAAGGTTACTAAATATCCCCTTACTTCTAGAATTCATAGGCAAATTACATAAGGTTATGTCGGGATTTATTTCATAACTACTATCTTTAACTTCTTCTGGAACCGAAATATATACATTACTTGTGTTAAGAAAACTATCAACTAGTCTCTTTCTAAAATTCCATATTGCAAAGCTAGAATTTGCAGTAATAAGAATTTTTTTCATTATGTTTTTATGAAGCTGCTATGAAAAATTATTTTAGTTAATGACATCTTGTAGGTTAATTTTATTACACTTTATACTTAATTCATCCAAAAAATTTTTAGTAAAGGTTTCAGAAACAATTCCCTTTTCAATTAAAATATTATCAAGATTATTCAATGGAGAAGAGCCCCTTACCTTCCTAGAAAAAAGTCTAGAGCGAATATTATCTTGACTTGCTTTGACATTAATAATTAACATTGAATTAATTCCAATATTAATTATTAGGGTTTCTATATTTGTAAGTAAATTATTTTTATCTATATTCTTATTATTGTTATAAAAAAAACATGACCATAATGCTTGAGATAAACCCTGATCCAGGATCGCTAACTTATCAGATTTTATTCCTTTTACAATTACAGCACTTATATAAAGCCAATTTAAAAAAAGCTTTAATCTGTCTTTGTATTTTAGGTCTTTAAATACTTTTAATATATTAAAAACATTGAGAATAATTTTTAACTTAAAAAATAAAATCATACTTATTGTAAAAAATTTATATAATATTCTTACAAGCCTGTTATTAGAAAAAATATCTATAGTATGAAATATTAAATTACTATTTTTATTTATAATTTGATTATGCAATTCATCACAAACAAAAGATTTTCCAGATCCAGGCAGCCCGAAAGCTTCAATTAAATCTAGTTTATCTTCTTTAAAAGTGAAGAAGTTATTTAGTAAGTCATCATAAGATTTCATAACTTGTTAATCTTGATTTTGTATTATCTCTGAAACAATTAACTGCTTGATTCTATTTAAATTGATAATAAAGTCTCCATCATTGTTAAATTGTATAGTTTTCTTTGCAAGAGGCTTTATTCCCTGATTTTCTGAATGTCTATTAATGATCTCTTCTCTTGTCTCTTTGCCAATTTTTTCTCTTTCTTCATTTCTACTTATTGCTGTTTCTAATGAAACATTAAGATATATGCATATGTCTGCATAAGGCATATTTTTATATATATCCATTTCTTTAGTTGATAACCATTTAAGCAGTCTACTAGACTTATTAGAAATAAAAATCTTGGGGCTATCCATTTTTCCTAATGAACTAGTTGGCCATCGATCAACAATAATAAGACTCCCATGTTTTGATTTTTTAATTGCTTTCTTTGACATTCTAAGTCTTAAAATAGATAAAAATATAGCTAAAAGAGCTTTTTTTAGATTTGTATTTTTTTGCAAAAGAACAGTTTTATTTTTATGAGATTTTAAATCAAAGAATAATCTAATTTTTTCAAGAAAGAGTCCTTGCGGCTTGCCTAATGTGAATACTTCGCAAGACAAAAAGGGGGATAAATCTCCTTCAAGTTTTTTTATTATAGACGACTTTCCAGCACCATCAGCACCTGATATCGCAACGACTAAACCTATACTCGAAATATACTTTTTTCTTTGAAAAATTAATTTATTTAATAATCTTTTAAAAAAGCTTTTGGCTCTGTGCATGACGAGCATTTGTCTATTAATTCTTAAGTATCTGTAAAAAAGAGATCTAACTTTTAATGAAGTGAAATATGAAGGCATAGAAAAATCACTTATAAGACCAGATTTTTCAATAAATGAATCTAATTTAAGTGGTCCATAGGACTTAATTTTAAAAATATCTTCATCCCGGGAGCATTGCTCCCATTCTTGTTTATAAGAAATAATCTCCTTCTTATAAAGGGTTCTTGATGAAATAGACCCTGTTTTTAAGAAATGTCTTACTAAAAAAAGGTAAGTTTGAGTTTTATTATTTAAAATCCAAATATGATTTGTTGAGCATTTTATTTTAGATTCCATAAGAAAATCTTCAAAAGGTAAATCAAACTCTTTAATCCAACTTTCACCAGTTATGATTTTAAAATATACATGTATATGAAAAATAATTGCATTATCAGCTAGCTTGTAAAAATGTTTTATAGACTCAAATTTTGCAACTCTATTTTCGACCTCAATCCAGCCATGTTCTTTAGCTAAATTTATAAATTTAGCTTTAGAGTTTTCAGGTATAAAAATATCTAAATCTTTTTTTCCAGCTAAAGATTCATCTAATTCATGATTATTTTTCCAACTCACGTAGCTAACTTCAACAGTATCTAATAGATCAAGGAAACTTTTGATAGAGTTAATATTTTTCATAGGAGCGTCATGTAATAAATCTCTAACGTAAGCCCTTAGTGATAGTTCTTATAATTTTTTTAATTTTTAAAAGAATTGTGTGGATTAATGGAAAAACCTTGTCAATAAATGATGGTTGTCTATTAGAATAAAGGTTAAGCAAATCATCCAGACAAACTATTGATTCTTCATATAGTTTTACATCATTTTGAAACTTTCTAATGTCTTTATCTTTCCAATTGTTGTGGTGATAGCATACTGTCCAAACTCCAAATATCATCTTCCTGAATTTCCATAGTTGCTGAGGAATCCAGAAGAATTCATTATGATCAACATAAGGAGTTATATGGAATCCGTCACTGATAATTTTTATGTTGGCGCTATCTAAAGCCAGCAATGTATTTTCATCAAATGAATGTGCAGGTGCAACCCATGTAGATGCATGAATAGATTCTTTTTTCATCAGATCTAATCCTGAAAAAATTTTTTTCTTTTGATCTTCAAAAGAACTACCTACGAATTCAGTTTTTTTAGAAATAGGAACTATTCCATATTCAATTTCTTCTAAAATATGTTGGTAACCATGCAGTCCTATTGTCCACCCAAGAGCCTGCCATCCTCTGACCCTATCCCAAAAATGAAAATTCTCTTTGTTTGGTTTTAAAGTTTCATCTTGATTATCGGGAATGATAGCAAGAATAGGTTTTATCTTCTTTTCAATAAGAATTTTTTCAATAATATCCCATATTTCCCAATTCATATGGGGGCATATATCATCAAATCTTACTAAATATTTTGGATTCATTATTGTGAAGTTATTTAAAAAAAGAGGTCTATTTTTTCTCCCAAACTGCAACATAGTTAGTGCCGAAGTGTTTAGTAAAGATAAGGGCTGCTTTATTTAAAAATTCTATTACAAAATTTCCATTTGAATCACCAAAATGTCTATAAGTACTATAAAACTTCAATTTATAATCATCACCAAGAAAAAAACTCACATCTGATACTCCAATGAAGCCTTCATTTGAATCTTTAGGTATTAGAAATTTTTGTATGTCATTTTTATGACCAACTCCATAATCTATTATGCGTCTAATAGCTATGGGTGGAATTTCTCTACTGGAAATGTTGGCTGATATTAAATCCTGATTAATATTTTTCCATCGCTTAGTATTAATAGCTTCATTTTTAAAAAGATTTTTAATAACAGGAATTCTTTTTAATAAAGCACTTGTGAAAATTGCTCTTGTTATGATCTGAATTAATCTCATTACAGCATTGTATTTATTATTATTATTTGGCTCATGTCCTAATATAAATAAATCTTTAGAATTCATTGAAGACTTTATATTATTTAAAAAATCTTCAATGAAGATAATATGATGAAGAGCGGAATTCATAATTAAAACCTTATTATTCATTAACATTAACTCAGGTACCCTTTCGGACAAATGGCAATTATGTAGTGAAACCTTTTTATCTTCATTTAAATCTAAATAAGATTTAAATTCATTAATCATATGAGAGCTTGGTTCGATAAAATCATATTCGGAATACTTAACTCCATGTTCTTTAAAAATTTTATATTCGAATCCAGTGCCTCCTCCTATATCAACAATATGTTTATTTTCCGAGTTCATTTCAGTGTTAATGATGCTAAACATTTTGGAATAGCATTTTTCTATATCTTTAGTATATCTATAAGCATATAAACCAGCGCTATACTTATAGTAGGATTCATTGACTTTTAAAACAAAATCTTCCAATGATATTGATGTGCTCGCATATTTTTTATAGAACCAATCTATTCTTTTTAACTTATTATTAAATTTATACAATTTTTTAATACTCCTTTTTGCTCAATGTTTATAAAAATATCTTGCTCTAATATTAGTTATTATATCTGCCTATGAATTTTTAGGTAAAAAGATAGATGATTGCTTCCAGTTATAGCGGATTCGTACAGTCTTGATCTTCTATGGAGCTGATTAATTTTTAAGTTATAAAGATTATGATTATCTGAATAATAGATTATTAAATTAGCTAATTTCTTATAGTCACCAATTTTAAATAAAAGATCATTATCTTGAATAATCTCAAAATTAATTTCAATATTAGAAGCAAGTACAAGAGCCTTTGAAGCCATTGATTCTATTGTTGCAACTCCGAAACCCTCATTTATAGATGAAATTATAGAAAAATCTGACTTACTGAGTATATTAAATATCTCATTTTCAGAAATCATGCCATGAAATTTTACACTAGAGGTTATTTTATAAGCTTTTACCATTTCCTCTAGCTCATCCCTTAAGACGCCATCACCACAGAAATCTAAATTAATATTATAATTTTTATCAGATAGATACTTTACAGCCCTAATGACTGTTCGTTGATCTTTAATTTTAACCATTCTTCCAATACTGATAATCCTTATATTATCTGAACTATTAATTATTTTATCTCTTACCTTAGTTAGGTCTACTCCATTAGGAATAATTGTTACATCATTATATTTAGATACAGATAGGAAATTTTTAAGAGATAATTTTGTAGAAGTAGAGTTAGCAATTAAATTATTTCTAAAAGGATAAATTAGAAAGAGATATACAGCTCTATCAAAATAGCTGAAAGAGAGAAAGTTTCTGTGAACAGTGTGAACAAATCTAACTCTCCTTCTAATTCGTTTTGAAAAAATGAAACATAGACTCACTACAATAGACGAGAATGTGTGATGTGTATGAATTATGTCTGCATTATTAATGATAGAAAAAATTCTTGTTAAATTATAAAAATTTCTTCTATTAATAACTTCATTAGATATTTTGACTTTACCAGCCATTTGGATATATCTAGCATTTCTGGTTGGTATAGTAGTGGTCTGATTGGCATTTAGAATATTTACAATATTAATCATTTTTTCTTAGTTAGAGAATATATCCTGCGAGATTGTTTGAAATCTCCTATTGAATTTATTTCTACTTCCATTGATTTAGTTAGATATTCAATGGAGTGGTGATTTATATAATTTTTTAATTCTTTATCTTTTATGATATCTACAAGAATTTCACCACCTATATTTAAATTATTTTTATATAAATCTTCAAATTTACCTTTAACAATTTTTGAATCAAATGCGTGAACAAAATTTGGTATTAAGATCAAATCATATTTTCCTTCTATGCTTTTTGATCCAGTAAAATCATGATATTTGAAGTAAGTTTCTGTCTTAATTCTACTAAAATATTTTTCTAAAAAAATAGCAGCTCTTATAACATTAATGTCATTGTCCAGTCCCATCCTTTTTTTATAATCAAGTTTTAAAGTTATATCTCCTAGACCACACCCAATTTCTAGGGCGCTATTTCTATTTTCTTTTTTATTAGAATATTCGACTATAAATTTTGCATATGATCTGTGTTTAAAGCTGGAAATATGCCAAGGGTCAAAGTTATAAAATAGTCTTAATATCATTTTTGGAGTTGAGTGAACTAATTTAGATATATTTAAAGAAAATTTGTTTAATTTGCCAAATCTAAGATTTTTTACTATTTTATTTATAAGCATAATCTAACTACCTTAAATTTAAATTAACTCTTGTCATTATCAACTATTATCTTTGCAAAAATTATATAAATCATCCATAGACTTGGATAAAAAAAAGTTGATAAAGTCCCTAAATATGCCGAGCCAGCAAAAGCGCCAAAAAGAATTGCATTACGTTGCTTGATTTTGGAGTTGTATATTCTAATAAGCATTATGACCATATATGAAAATAGAATTAATGATGATGGAATACCAATTTCTGACATTAAAAAAACATACCAATTAATTGAACTTGCTTCATCTAATGAAGAACTGTAGCCCAAACCAACACCAAAGAGTGGATTCTCAAAGATTCTTTCAAGACCTAAGCCTAATAAAGAGGCTCTAGCTGAGGAAGAAGCCCCTTCTCCAGAAAATGTAATTTTTCCATAAATAGTTTCAAAAACTTCTAAGGATACTATGTAAAGAGGCTCATACAATCTTATAACAGTTAATAAAAAAACTATGCCTAAGATGGCCCTAAGAAATATCCTTAGATTCCATCTCCATCTAAACATCAAAAACATAAATAAAGTGAGAAAAATTACTATAAATGCAGATGCTGAAAATAAGAAAATCAATGATAAAAAGATTATAAAACTGCACATATGTTTTGTAGCATTATTTATATCAATATTCTTATATAAATTCCATAGCGCAATTGGCCCGAGCGCACATATATAAAATCCTGTCTGAGTTGGTTCAGTTCCAAGCCCTATCGCCCTTGGAACCCCAGCAGTAACGACAGCGTTACTTTGTTCTTTAAAACTAGGAATAAAATCATGTACATCTATTAACAAGAAAGCTCTCATAAAAAATTCAACAACAATAAACAATCCTACAAAACAAATAGCAGCAGTATTGGTATTTAAAATTAAATTTAATGATAATTTCTTGATTATTAAACTTCTTGCAAACAAAAAACAAATTATAAAAACTTGGAAGTATGCTAAAAAATAGTTAAATGATTTAGTATTAGGATTTACTAGGATTGTTAAAGACAGTACTACTATAAAAATTAATATTATCCAATCCTCAAAAAATATAATTAATTTTGGTATAAATTTTTCTTTTTTTATTAAGACGCTAAAAAGGAATGTGAACATACCGAAAAATAAAAAAATATTATAAACCGGTAGCCATGCATTTATTCTGAAAACTGAGCCCCAACTTAAACAAAAAATATACAAAACTAGAAATGCTGACGTAATTCCTATTGATTTAAACATTTATATTTTTCTTAAAAGCTATTTGTAGAAAATCACTAATACTAATTTCTATATCTTTATCAATTCCTAACTCATCAAGATAGCCATGCCAACTTTTATCTTTTTCTGATGAAGACATACTTTTGAATTCATTGATTATAACTTTTAAATCTTTGCCTCCAAAACAAGCCTTAGCCAGGCCATGTGAAATACTTATAGCTGATGAGTTTGCATGAGTAAACTCTTGAGGTTCAACAATAATTACCTGTCTTTTGCTAAGTAATGCCTGTTGAACAAGTGTTGAGGGCACATATGAGATCAAGCAAGATATTTCTTTAAAAAAAGAGTCGTGATAAGGACTTAAGTCTAGCTCAAGAAAAGGATATTTTTCTTGGAGCTCTTGATAATATTTTACTCTGTGATTTATAGTTAGTTCAATTGGATGTGGCCTTCCTATGCATTTTTTAATACCAATTTCTTTTAATGTTTCTAAAATTAATCTATCTACTTTCTCTTGCCGTCTCCACCTAAACCAATCATCTCCTAACTGGATACCAAAAACATAGGTTGAACTTAAATCATTTGATAATTTCTTCCAGTTATCAAAAGGATAAGAATTAAGAATATCAACTTTGTGATTCTTAGAAATTCCTTTTGGCATGAATCTACTTGAGGGCAGAATAAAGTTTGTTGCCTTAGTGGGCGCCAGCTCTATTTGCGGTAGATCTTGAGTGGGTAATATTAACTGAGTGTAATACACAGAGCTTTTAATATTATATTTATTACATGATTCAATAATCACTCTGCTTATTGTTGTTGGGGCCTCTCTTAGCAAAGATCCAATTATTTTATTATCTTTTGTGGATAGTTCATTATTAAAAAAATGTCTTGCAACTAAAACCTCGATAATCTCTGATGTTGGTAAAAATATATAATTTAATTTTATACAAAATGCTTCTAGAAGAAGTTTTAAATTTACCTTAATTGAATTTATAGTTTTAAAACCTTCAACTGGTTTTAGATCAAATAAGTAATCATTTATTCTAAAAAAGTTATTATCATCAAAATGTTTTTCTCTAGATTTGTTTTTAGAATAAATTAATATTGTGTCTTGAGAGTTAATATTTCCAGAGGCTCTTAATTGAAAGAGGTAATTTTTATTAAAAAAGGTTAAAAGCTCAAAAAATCCATAAAGGTTATAAAGTACTCTACAAAATTTCATAAATATTAATTGGTCAGTTCTTATTAATTTTTTCTCATACATTTTCTTTAAGCACTGGGCATCATAATTACTAATCAGAATCATTCTCTCAAATATAATATCTAAATGTGTTCTATTATGCTTTTCTAGCTCTGAGATATAGACTTTAGAGGCAATTATATTAATTTCATCACCACTTAGCTGTTCATCTAAAAAAGAATGAAATCCCATTTTTTGAGTTCTATATTTAAGAAAAAGTTTTAAAAAATTGAAAATTTGCATTGCTTAAGACGATTGTAACTAATTTGTTCTTAATAGTTACATATATTCCTTATTTAAAAGATAAAGAAAATTCTTTGGTAAAGTACATAAATTTGTGTAAGTTAAAAAAATAAAATTTAAAATAGAAAAAGTTAAAATATGGGCTAATCCTAAGAATAGCCAGCTCGAAAAAATTCCAGAATAGAGCAAACTAACCAAAAATATTAATTGACCTATTGATAAAAATATCCAGATAAAACCAAATGTTTGTTTTAATAGTTTAAATACAATATAAAAACAAAAAATACTTTGAAAGAGCGCACCAATTACTAGTGAGGTAATAAAAATTTCAATGTTAAAACTCTTATTAAGAATTAAAATATTCACTAAAAGATAAATTATTGAGCAAGAGATAAATAAAATATGAGAAATTGTAATTGAAGATCTTTCTCCTAAAATTAATAAGAAATTAATAATGCCAGCTAAAATAATTCGAATATAAAATAATAGGAAAACTAAACCAAAAAAAATAATAATATCAGTATATTGAATAGCAAAATTTGGAATTAGAAATCTATCAAGCAGATGAAATAATAATGCAGAAAAAATAACATATAATAAAGATGATATTTGAATAAATGCCAAATATGATCCGAATAAATTAACTCTTTCTGAGGGTTTCTTAACAATGAACTCTCTAGAATATTGAGAAAAAAGACTTAAAAGTTGTGAAGATATTATAAGAAAGATTGATCCAATAAAAGTTAAGGTGCCGATATTTGCTATTGCTTGGAAATCAAGAAATATTGAAGCTATTAATTTTTCAAGAGTTGCTGAGATTAATCCGACTATATTAATTATTAGAATTGGCAAACCAAAAAAAGTAAGACTCTTAAAATTTTCAAAACTGAAATACTTGCTGAGCTTCAAATCTGAGAGATATTGAATGTACAGAGCTGCAACTGAATATACAATTAATTCTCCAGAAACTACTCCAATAAGCCCAAATTGCAGTAGAAGAGGAATCTGAAGAAAGATTCTTAAAAAAACTATAAGAAGTCGCGCCCTCTTTGTAACCCCAAAATTATAAGTAAATCTATTAAGGAGAAGATAATGATAATAAAATTGGTATGGAACAGTTGCTATGCCGTATAAAAGTATAGTTATAAAGAATAAATTTGATCTATCACTTATAAAAATAAGAAGTATTAATATGTTTGATAAAATTAAAATAGCGGAAATATAAATAGCGGAAATACTTAGGCTATTAATTATTTTGGTAATTTGTTTTTTAATATAATAGCCTGGTAACTTAATCATTAGCCCATCGGTTATTCCAAGGCTTAAAAATGTATGGTAAGTAAAAATAAGCATTGATGCTGTCATGATCCCGAATTCAATTTTTTCTAAATAAAAAATTGAAATAGCTATTACAAGGCTTTTTGATAAAGTTTCAAGGATTGCTGGAACTGACCATTGATAAAAATGTTTACTGAACATCGTAAGAATAATTACTTCTTTGATTCATACTCTAAATACCACTCAACAAAACTTTTTATTCCTTCTTGAATATCTGTTTTGGGATTGAATCCATAGTCATTAACAAGTTCAGTAATATCAGCATAAGTTATAGGCACGTCACCAGGCTGCATTGGAAGATTGTTCTTAATAGATTTTTTTGATAAGGCAACCTCAATAGATTCTATAAATTCTTGAAGCGTAATGGGTTTATTATTTCCAATATTAAGAATTTTAAATGGAGCATTTGAATTGGTTATTTCAATATTGTTACTTGAAGGTGGGTTTGGTATTACCCTAGAAATACCTTCTACGATATCATCAATATATGTAAAGTCTCGTTTCATATTTCCATTATTGTAAATATCTATGACTTCTCCATCATTGATAGCTTTTGTAAATTTATAATAAGCCATATCCGGTCTTCCAAAAGGACCATAAACAGTAAAAAATCTTAGCCCCGTAGATGGTATGTTGAATAAATGGCTATAAGAATGTGCCATGAGCTCATTTGCTTTTTTACTTGCTGCATAAAGACTAATAGGATGATCAGTATTATCTTTGACACTGAAAGGTTGTTTGGTATTCATTCCGTAGACTGAACTAGAAGATGCAAAAATAAGATGTTTAAGACTCGCATATCTGCAACATTCAAGAATATTAACAAAACCCTTTAAGTTTGAATCTATATAAGCATCAGGATTATCAAGAGAATATCTTACCCCGGCCTGTGCTGCTAAATTAATAACAACTTCAAAATCATTCTCATTAAAAATTTTTTTAAGGCTTTTTTTATTACTTATATCAATTTCTTGAAAAGAAAAACTATTTTCTAAATAGCTATTTTCAATAAATTTATTTAAAGCATTTTGTCTTTCAAATTTTAATTTCTTATCATAGTAGTTATTAAGATTATCTATGCCTATTACATTAAAGCCATCTTTTAAAAGCCTCTTAGTAAGATGAAAACCTATAAAGCCAGCTGATCCAGTTATAAG
>MDTG01229867.1_pt1 | contig 13172 bp, 7 predicted proteins | sample 811421 | NCBI WGS metagenome assembly MDTG01 (sample SAMN05326645, study PRJNA326480) | marine metagenome | isolation source: seawater | place: Pacific Ocean: South East | collected 2011
CAACGGCGGCGACGTGTCGGGCTACTGCTACGACCTCGACGCTCCGGTGTCCGAGGATCCGCAGAGCTTCAACATCCTGAACTGGACGGAACTCGACAGCGGCGCCCAGGAGCGAGCCAGCCTCCTCGCGGATCTCTACGACGACTGGTATTTCGAAGTCCTGAACTCGGGTGACAACGACATGGGCACGGCCCTTGCGCTCCTCACCAACGAGATCATGGAGGAGAACTACGACCTGATCCCGGGAACGTTCTTCCTCACCGACATCCAGGCCCAGAGTTCCAACGCGACCGGCGCGGTCCAGTTCTCCGACTTCAGCACGGAAGTCCAGGCGTTCTACGACGTCATGCTGGCGGAGCTGGACTTCGGCACCGAAGCAATGCTTGACGGCCTGGTCTTCTACGAGAGCACGGACGGCGAGTGGCAGGACATCGTGTCCTACGTTCCCGCACCCTCCGCAATGGCCCTGCTCGGCCTCGCGGGCTTCGCAGGCCGCCGCCGCCGGGAAGGCTGAGGTCACGCGATCGCGGGAGTCTCCATCCCTCGCGACGATTTGCAGACACACCAAACGGTCCACGCCTCCGGCGTGGACCGTTTCTTATGATTCACCCCGCCCGGCGTCGCTCGTCCGTTCATTCAGCGGGCCACGATTTCCGCGACATGGAGACACCGACCGTGCCAGGACCTCCGAATCATCCCGACGAGTTCGATCCTGATCGCCGCACCGCGACGAAGGCGATGATCGCCGCCGCGGCGACGCCGTTGCTCCTGCGTCGAACCGTCGATGCGACCGGGATTCGGACGGACCCCATCCGGCTCGGCATGATCGGCTACGGCATCCGCGGCAAGAACCTGCTCGACCAGTTCCTCCGCGCCCCGGGGGTTCGATTCGTGGGACTCGCGGAAGTCTGCCCCGCCCGCCGTGACGTCGCCATGCGTCGCATCAGGGACGACCGCCGGGGCGAGTTCTGCGACGCGTACGTCGATGGTTTCGAAATGCTTCGAGAGGCGAGACTCGATGCCGTCGTCGTGACCACCCCCGATCACGCGCACGCCGTCAACGCGATCGAAGCCTGCCGACGTGGGCTGCACGTCTACTGCGAGAAGCCGCTCTCCCGCACGATCGCGGAAGGACGGGCGATCGCGGACGCCGCCGCCGCGTCGAAGGTCGCGTTCCAGGTCGGCAGCCAGCAGAGAACGGAGTTCGGACGTCATTTCGCACGGGCGGCGGAACTGGTCCGAAACGGATCCATCGGAAGGGTCGAACGGGTCCTCATCGGAGTCGGAGACGCTCCCATCGATTGCGATCTTCCCGCGGAGCCGCTCCCCGAGGACATGACCGCGGAGGACTGGGATCGATGGCTCGGCCCCGCGGCCAGTCGTGATTTCAACGCGATCCTCTGCCCGGTGGGGATGCATGGCCACTATCCGCAATGGAGGAGGTACCGACAGTTCGCAGGCGGCGGACTCGCGGACATGGGCGCCCATCACTTCGACATCGCCCAGTGGGCCCTTCGCCGGGATGCTTCCGGCCCGAGCCGGATCATCCCGCCCGAGGATCCCGCCGCGAGTCGTGGCCTGCGCCTGGTCTACGACGACGGGATCGAGCTCGTCCACGACGGAAGCATCGACTGCCGCTTCGAAGGTGATGCGGGCTGGATCGAAGCCGGCCGTGGCTACCTGCGGGCCTCGGATCCCGCGATCCTCGAGACCGAGGTCGGGACCGAGCACCGACTTCCCCGCCCGGCCGACCACATCACCGACTGGATCGACGCCATCGGCGAGTCCCGCCCGACGATCGCCCCGGCGGAAGCGGGCCATCGAACCGCGACGATCTGCCAGCTCGCGGCGATCGGCTACGAACTCGGAACGCCACTGACCTGGGATCCTCGGAACGAACGCTTCACCGGCGACCATGCCGAGGCCGCGAATGCACTTCGAACGCGACCGGGCCGGACGACCTGGACCGGCCACGGAACGCCGGTCGCCCCGGATGCCTGAGGCGAGGGTCCTCCCGTGCTCGCCCGACCGGGCATCCGGCTCCTCGCCGTGTGCCGCCCGGTCCCCGCCACGGGGCCGGCATCGAGATCCCCGTGAGGACCGCAGACCTCGTTTCGATCACGACCTTCGGAGCCGGAATGGTTCGCGGATGCCGGGGAATCCCGGCCCCCCGACCGGCCCGCGATGCGATCGTTCATCCGGCATGCGTCCGACGACGCGAACACGGCGCTGATGCCGATTTCGTCAGTTCGAGATGGCCTTCCAGGCGACGATCGGTCGCAGCTCCACCAGGCGGAACTCGATCGCGGCCCCCTCGCTCTGAAGGCCGATCCGCCCGGGGACGGCCCGGCATCCGGTCGCCTCGTTCTGCACCAGCCCGTTGACTTCCAGCGTCAACCGGTCGCGGTCGAGGCGGATTCGATATCGATTCCACTCGCCGAGCGGCTTCTCGTTCGTCTCGTGGGCCTTGATCGTTCGTCGCCCCTTCGTCCGACCCGGATCCGCGGTCATCGGGAAGTTTCCGATGTTCCAGATGTCCCCCGCGTTCCGGGAGTGCAGCTGCGCCTCGATGGAGTCGGGCCAGACCTTGTTCTCCCCGACCGTCCGAAGGAGGACACCGCTGTTGCCGGCCCCCCGCTCCGGATCGAAACGCCACTCCAGGAGCAGTTCGAAGTTCTCGTATCGAAGATCGGTCTGCAGGTATCCGATCGGTCCGCCGTTGCAGACCAGGACCCCGTCCCGGACCGACCAGGCCTTCGACGCGACGGTCGAACCGTCGGCGAAGAAGGCGTTCCAGCCGTCCAGGTCCGTTCCGTTGAAGAGCCTTTTCGCAGGCCCGAAGACCGGTTCGAGCCCGTCATCGGCGTGCGCCGACACGTGGAGGGTCGGTCTCGCGACCCCCGGATCGAACGACGCGGCGCCGGCGAGCAGCAGGGACGAGATCACGATGGTCGGTATGGCGAGGCGATGTCTCATGCCGCGAGGATACCGGTGGAACGACTCGTTCGCTGCGGGACGCGGGACCGCCCGGGCGCCGTGGCGTGCCGGGCGGTCCGACGTCTCCGAGCCCTCCGGATCAGCAGTCGTCGCCCCACTTCGCGAGCAGGAGTCCGAGATCGGCGCCGTTCGTGGTGCCGTCGTCGTTGATGTCGGCGCCGTCGGTGCCCCACGCCGCCAGCAGGAGACCGAGGTCGGCGCCGTCGACGCCACCGTCGTCGTTGAGGTCCTCGACGCAGCCGCCACCACCGATCGGCTCGCAGGCGACCAGGAGCACGCCTGCGCCTTCGTCGCCATCGAGGGACGACCCGACCTGGAACCGGTAGCTCTGGCCCGCGAGCGTCAGGAACGTCACGCTCGCGTCATCGCCGCAGACGTCGTCCGCACAGAAGACCGGGCCGGTGGCGGGCGTCGGGCAGGCACCGGCATAGACCGCGATCCTCGAATCGAAGGCGGCGTTGCAGGTCGCCACGGTCGCGAAACCGGTGCAGGGGGCGGTCCACTCGAACCAGACGTCGGCGAAGACGCCGGGACCGCCGGAATCGGAGCAGGAGAGCGGAAGGTCCACACCCGATTCGGTGGCGTCCACCGTCGTGAAGGCCGTTCCACCGTTCGTGACCACGATCGCGTCCGCGCAGAGGTCGTTCTCCGGGCGGTCGATGATCTCGTCGAACTCGACGTCGAGGGTGAAGAGCCCGGATTCGTTGCCGGGGCTTCCCACCTGCACGATGAGCTGCTGCCCGGACGCGATGACGAGTTCCACGATCGGTCCGTTGCCGCAGTCGTTGTCGCTGCAGCCGAGGAGGAGTCCTCCGGACTCCGGACATTCCTCGCCGGGCCAGACGTTCATCCGGGCGTTGAACGTCGCATCGCAGATCGAAAGGGTCAGAATGCCGTTGCCCGGCGCCTCGTAGGTGAACCAGACGTCGTTCCGCACCGCGACGCCGGAGACGTCGCTGCAGGACGGTTCGGCGATCACGCCGGAGTAGGTCGCGCCGAAGCTCGTCGCCTCGTTCGGTCCGATCTCCAGCGCGATGGCGACGTCGCACTCGTCGTTCTCGGCCGGCCCGCTCCCGGTGCAGTCGGTGCAGGGGAGGTCGTCCCGGTAGTGCTCGAGGATGCAACGCATGCGGAGGTGCTGCTCGTAGGTGAACTGGTTCATGCAAGAGTCCACCGAATAGTCCATGTAGTTCCGCTGGTTCTGGTGGGACTGGCCGCAGGAACTGCTGGAACTGCAGTTGCTGGTGGGGTTCTGCTGCGGCAGGGTGTCGCAGATGAGGTCGCCGTTGTTGTTGCAGTTGCTCTGGTTCGAGCAACCACCCGAGAAGGTGTGCTCCAGTCCGAGGTAGTGGCCGACCTCGTGGGTGAGCGTGCGTCCGCCGTCGAAGGGCGCCGACGTCGCGCAGTTCCCGATGGCCGAGTAGAGGACGACCACGCGGTCCTGGTTCTGGCCGTCGATGTTCGAGCAACCGAGCGCCGGGACGTATCCGAGGTTTCCGCTCGCCGTGTTGGTGTACACGTTCATGTAGCGGCTGGTGTCCCAGGCGAGCGAGTTCCAGTAGGAGCCGTTGTCGTTGAACCAGTTCGTGTTGTCCGAATACGTGATGCCGTTGCTCGGATTGCCCGACGGATCCTCCGTCGCAAGCACGAATTCGATTCGGCTGTTCACGCCGGCTGCGCCGGGAGAACCGGGAATGGCGTTGAAGTCCTCGTTCAGGGTCTCCACCTGGTTCTGGATGCACGCCTCGGAGATGTTGCCCTGCGTTCCGCTCGAGTTCCTGATCACGTGGAAAACGACCGGGATCACGTAGGTCAGTCCGGAGCTGGCGTCGTAGACGGGATCCGGATCGGTGCCGTTGCAGCTGCAGTCGCTCGGTGTTCCCGCGCCCGCGACGCCACCCGGCACGTCGTCGACGGGCGGGCCCACGATCCGGTCACCGATGTCCGGGAGCCCGCATCGCCGGCCGTTGCGCACGAACACGTCGGATGCGAGATACGCCTCGATGTCGGCGAAGACGAAACGGCCCAGTCGGTCGTTCACTTCGACGCTGCCGTCATCATGCACCCAGAAGGGCGCCGGCCGCGCGGGCCCCGGCTTTCCGCTTCCGCGGGACTGGGCGACGGCGGTCGCCGAAACGGCGAGGGTTGCGACCGCAACGAGGGCAAGGCGGGGGTGGGGACGCATCTGTGGCTCCGGTGGGAGGTTGTATGGCGGCCTTCCGCCACTCTGGGGGCGTTTCGGTCCTGCTTGAGCCGACCCGGAAACGTAGATCCCGATACGACCTCTGCCGGGGCTGGTGCCAGTTTTTTCGTGAGATTTGGCGGGTGGAGGCGGAAAATCCTCGGATCCCCATTTCTAGGACGGACCTGCAGGTTCATCAGGTCGTGACCCGGCCCCCGTCACGTCCCATAAACGCACCCCTTCCCGTCATCCTGCGGATGTTTCGATTCCCGAAATCCGATGCGGGACGTATTCTGTGGGACATGGTCGTGGTCAATCGAATACATGGCGTCATGGTCGCGAGCCTGCTCGTTCCGACCGTCCTCCTCGGCCTCACCGCCGAGGAAGTCACGTCGTCGATCGCCTCGACCGAAACGCGGGAAGACGGAAGCGGTCTCCGCTACGGACGCGACATCCGTCCGATCCTTTCCGATCGCTGCTTCCTGTGCCACGGTCCGGACGCGGCGACGCAGATGGCGGATCTCCGCCTGGATTCCTTCGCGGACGCCACGAGGGAGCTCGACGGGCTCGCCGCCATCGTGCCGGGCGACCCGGAGGCCTCGCTGCTCTTCGAACGCATCACCACCGACGATCCGCACGACGTGATGCCGCCACCCGACAGCGGCAAGCGGGCGATCACCGACGGCGAGATCGACCTGATCCGCCGATGGATCGAAGCCGGGGCCGAATACGAACCGCACTGGGCCTTCGAGCCCCTGCTCGCTCCCGTCGTCCCCGCGGTCGTCGAGGACGACTGGAGTCGGAACGACATCGATCGGTTCATCCATCGCCGACTGGTCCGCGCCGGGATGAAACCCGCCGCCGAGGCCGATCGCGCGACGCTCGCCCGACGTCTTTTTCTCGACGTCACCGGCCTGCCCCCGACGCCCGAAGAGCTCGATGCGTTCCTCGGCGATCGATCCCCGGACGCCTACGAGCGTCTCGTGGACCGGGTGCTCGAGGAGGAGCCGTATCGGAGTCGGCTCGCCGAGCGACTCGCGACCCCCTGGCTCGACCTCGCCCGCTACGCCGACACGAGCGGGATCCACATGGACGCGGGCCGCCAGATCTGGCCGTATCGGGACTGGGTGCTCGACGCCTTTCGAACGAACATGCCGTTCGATCGCTTCACCGTCGAACAACTGGCGGGCGATCTTCTCCCGAATCCCACCATCGACCAGCTGGTCGCGAGCGGTTTCCACCGGAATCACGTGACCAGCGACGAGGGTGGTGCGATCGCCGAGGAGTATCTCCTCGAATACGCGGTGGACCGGGTCGAGACCACCGGCGCGGTCTGGCTCGGCCTCACCGTCGGCTGCGCCCGCTGCCACGACCACAAGTTCGATCCGATCTCGCAGCAGGACTTCTACAACCTCATATCGTTCTTCAACAACGTCGAGCAGCCCGGGATCTATTCCCAGCTCCCGGACTCGAATCGAGCCTTCGAACCCGCGATCGAGATTCCCCGGAAGGACGACGCGGAAAGGATCGCGGCGATCGCGGCGAAGATCACGGCCCTGGAGACCGAACGCGCTTCGCCGACCGCCGAGGAACAGGCGGCCGTCGACGACTACCTCGCCGGTCTTGATTCCGAGGGGGGATTCGGCTGGACGACGGCCGTGCCGACGGTGGCGACGAGTCGCGAAGGCGCGACGATGCAGGTGCTCGAGGACGGGAGCGTGCTCGCCACGGGCGAGAATCCGGCCGACGACATGGTCTCCGTGACCTACCTCCTCCCCGAGGGTTCGCACGACGCCCTCCTGATCGAGGCCCTTCCGCACGAGACGCTGCCGGGCGACGGCACCGGTCGGGCCCCCAACGGAAACGCCATCCTCTCCGGCGTGACGGTCGAGGCCGTCTCCGTCAAGGACCCCGAACGACGGGCGCCCGTTCCCCTCATCTGGGCGTGGGCCGATCACGAACAGCCCGACGGCGACTTCCGCATCACCAACGCGCTCCGCCCGGACGACGGTCGCGTCTGGGCGGCCCAGTCCCACGCCGTCCCCGGTCCCCGCACGTTCGTGTTCCTCGCCGCCGAACCATTCGGTTTCGAGGGCGGCACTCGACTGGTCGTGCGGTACGGCTTCGAATCCCCCTACGCCCAGCACGCGATCGGACGGACCCGGCTGCAGGTGGGTGCCGCGAGCGATTCGGTCCGCGCCTCGCTCCCGGTCGCGAACACCGACTGGTACATCGTGGGCCCCTATCCGACCACCGACGGCACGGAGGCGTACAACACCGCCTACGGACCGGAGGGACCGGGACCGCTCGCGTTCGGTGCCAGGTACCGGGATCTGGCATGGCGACACGCACCGGGGGTGGTCGAGGGTCGGAACGTCACGCTCGCCCAGGGCATCGGCGCGGAATACGTCGGACGCGAGATCTACAGCCCGACCGCGAGGAATCTCTCCCTCTCCCTCGGCTCGGACGACGGCATCCAGGTCTTCCGGAACGGCGAGAAGGTGTTCGACCGACGGGTGAATCGCGGCGTTGCACCGGACCAGGATCGAATCCAGCTCCCGCTGGTCGAGGGCTTGAACACCCTCGTCCTCAAGATCGTGAACACCGGCAGCGCGGGCGCGATGTACTTCCGGGCCGACCCGCCCGAATCGGAACTTCCGCGTACCGCCGTCGCGCTCCTCCTCCCGGATTCGAGCGTGCGGCCGCCGGTGCTCGCGGCCGCGAACGAGTCGATCCGCGTGCGTCGGTCGCCTCGCTACCGCCGCCTCAACGAGGAGATCGGATCACTCTCGACCGAACGCGCGGCGCTCGTCGCCGACGTGCCGAAGACCATGGTCATGGAGGAACGCGCCGTCCCGCGCGAGACCTACGTGATGATGCGGGGCCTGTACGACCAGCCGGATCGCGACCGGCCCGCGACCAGATCGATCCCCTCGATCCTGGGATCGCTTCCCACCGACGTGGAGAACCCGAACCGCCTCGACTTCGCCCGCTGGCTCGTCGGCGACGAGAACCCGCTCACCGCGAGGGTCGAGGTGAACCGGATCTGGGCCATCTTCTTCGGACGCGGCCTGGTCGAGAGCGTCGAGGACTTCGGCTACCAGGGCGCCTGGCCCTCGCATCCCGGCCTGCTCGACCATCTGGCCGTCACCTTCCGGGACGGGGACTGGGATCGACTCGCGATGATTCGAAGGATCCTGACCTCCTCGACCTATCGACAGTCCTCCCGACGGAGCGAACGGTCGCTCGAGATCGACTTCGACAACGTCCTGCTCTCATCCTTCCCGCGGCAGCGACTCTCCGCGGAGCAGATACGCGATCAGGCGCTGTTCACGTCGGGCCTGCTCGTCGAACGTTTCGGCGGTCCGAGCGTGAAGCCCTATCAGCCGGAGGGCCTCTGGAAGGAGGTCGCGATGCTCCAGTCGAACACCCGCAACTACGAACAGGGCTACGGCGAGGACCTCTACCGACGAAGCGTGTACACCTACTGGAAGCGGGCCGCGCCCCCGCCGTCGATGCTCGCGCTCGATGCGCCGACCCGCGAATACTGTTCCACCCGCCGGCTCACCACCAACACCCCGCTCCAGGCGCTGGTCCTGTGGAACGATCCCCAGTTCGTGGAAGCGGCGAAGCTGCTCGCGGCGACGGTCATCGAACGCGAACCGTCGGACGAGGGACGATTCGACCTCCTCTTCCGCATCGCGACCGCCGCCCCGCCGTCCGAGACGATCCGCGAACCGCTTCGCGATGCGATCGCCCGGTACCGGGATCGCTACCGGGCCGCACCCGAGGACGCGAAATCCCTGCTCGCGGTCGGCGAGACGATGCCGCCCGAAGGCATCGATCCAGCCGAGCTCGCGGCCTGGACCATGCTCGCCAACGCCGTCCTCTGTTCGGACGCCGCCATCGTGAAGGACTGACTCGAGGAAGCATCCACCATGTCCGACCGTGATTTCAAGGAGACGCCGGCCGATCCGCTCGAGGGCTATCTCCGCAACCTCACTCGTCGTCGGTTCTTCGGTTCAATGGCCGGAGGCGTGCTCGGCGGGCTCGGCGCGACGGCGCTCGGATCGCTGGTCGGGGACCGCCCCGCCTTCGCGGGCAGCCGCGTGAACGAGGTCGACGAGATCCTCGCCACGCTGCCGCACCACGCGCCGAAGGCGAAGCGCGTCATCTACATGCACATGGAGGGAGCTCCGAGTCAGCTCGACCTCTACGACTACAAGCCCGCGCTCCACGAGCGCTTCGACGAGGATCTTCCGAATTCGATCCGCAACGGCCAGCGGATCACCACCATGACGAGCGGCCAGGCCCGGTTCCCGGTCGCGCCGACCGCGTTCAAGTTCGATCGCTACGAGAACAACGAGGACGGCGTGATGCTCTCCGAGATCCTGCCGCACACCGGGAGGATGGCGAAGGACATCTGCTTCATCCGATCGATGCACACGTCGGCGATCAACCACGAACCGGGCATCACGTTCTTCCAGACCGGGAGCGAGATTCCCGGGCGCCCCTGCTTCGGCTCCTGGATGAGCTACGGACTCGGAAGCATGAACAGCGATCTTCCGACGTTCGTCGTGATGATCACGCAGGGCATCGGGAACATGCAGGCGCTCTCCGCCCGGTTCTGGGGGAGCGGGTTCCTGCCGAGCGAACACCAGGGCTGCAAGCTTCGGGCCGGGCGCGACGCGGTGCTCCATCTCCGCGACCCCGACGGCGTCAGCCGGGAGGATCGCCGCCTGATGCTCGACCTCGCCGCGAAGATGAACGAAGAGGAGTTCGCCGAGTCGCTCGACCCCGAGGTGCAGGCGCGGATCGCGCAGTACGAGATGGCCTACCGGATGCAGATGTCGGTCCCCGAGCTCACGGACATCTCGGACGAATCCGAGGAGACCCTCGCGATGTACGGTCCGGACGTCCGCACGCCGGGAAGCTTCGCCGCGAACTGCCTGCAGGCCCGCCGACTCTCCGAGCGGGGGGTGCGCTTCATCCAGCTGTACATGCGTGGCTGGGACCAGCACGGGAATCTGCCGGGCGAGATCCGGGCGCAGGCCAAGGCCGTCGACCAGCCGCAGGCGGCCCTCCTGAAGGATCTCAAGCAGCGCGGCATGCTCGACGAGACCCTGGTGCTCTGGGCGGGTGAGTTTGGACGGACCGTCTACAGCCAGGGAAACCTGACCCGCGAGAACTACGGCCGGGATCATCATCCCCGATGCTTCACGGTCTGGCTCGCCGGCGGCGGGATCAAGCCCGGCATCTCTTACGGCAAGACCGACGACTTCTCGTACAACATCGTCGAGAATCCCGTCGAGGTGCACGACCTCCACGCGACCATGCTCCACCAGCTCGGACTCGACCACGAGAAGACGATCTACCGGCATCAGGGGCGCGACTACCGACTCACCGACGTGCACGGCAGGGTCGTCAAGGACATTCTGGCCTGACCGGGACTTCGGTCAGCCGTCCGGGCGATCGAGGCGGGTCTCCCTCCCCGATCCGTCGAGACCGGACCGCGCGTTCCAGGCACCCAGCAGGGGAATCGTCCCGACGTACAACAGCAGTCCGCCGGCCACGCAGACGAGGTGATGCTCGTGCACCAGCATCGTGGTGATCGAGACCGGGATCGCCCAGGCGAGGCCGATGCACCACCAGATCCCTCCCCAGCGCCGTGCGACGACCGTCGCCACGGTGAGCGAATAGGTGACGTGAAGCGACGGGGTCTGGTTCCACTGCGACACGTTCTTCATTCCCAGCGGTTCGAACAGATACGCACCCCAGACTCCGGTGGGCATGTCGTCGACGTAGGCGTTCTCGATGGGAAGCAGGACGAAGAACGGCGCGGCGATCACGACCTGCAGCAGGAGCAGACCCATCGGAGGAGACGCCTCCCGCGCCGAGCGGAAAGCGAGCGGCAGCAGGATCACCGAGAGGTCGAGGGTGAAGTAGAGCGGGATCGCCCATCTTTGCAGCGGAAGTCTCGATTCCCATTCGAACGTGAGCGGCAGTCGCGTGCCGTGGAGGTCGCTGAGTTCGTGGGCGAGCGTCCAGACGATGCTGAATCCGACGAAGTAGATCCCCGCGACCAGCCAGACACCCGGCCGTCCCGGGACCGACGAGATTCGATCGACGAGCGATCGGGTCGGATCGTCCTCTTGTCGGTCGGTGGAGGCGGGCATCGGTTCCTTTTCGACGGTGATGGCTGGAATCGGCCGGTCCGGCGGGCCGCGGGCAAAAGCACCGGTCGCGTCGAGACACGATACTGCCCGGATGACCGCAAGCGATCCCCGACACACGGATGCCGCCGACGTCCCGGCACCCGGGCGGCAGGCTCGGGTGATCGGCCTCGGCAGCGCCACCGGAATCTGCGTCGCCTCCATGATCGGCATGGGGATCTTCACGGTGACCGGCGTGGTCGGCGCGGAACTCGGATCGACGGCCAACCTGATGGTCGCGTGGATCATCGCCGGAGTCGTCGCCCTCGCGGGCGCGATGACCATCGGCGAGCTCGGCGCCATGCGTCCGAAGGCGAGCGCCCAGTACGTCATCGTCCACGAGAGCCTCGGGCGGACCTGCGGATATCTCAACGGCATGATCACCCTCTTCATCGGCTACATCGCGGCGATCGCCGCGATCGCGATCGTGACCGGTGAATACATCGAGAACCTGGCGCCCCGGACGGACGCGAGGATCACCGCCACCGCGCTGCTGATCGCCCTGGGCGTGATCCACGCGATCACCGTGATCGGCGGCAAGCGATTCAACGACGGACTCGTGATCCTCAAGGTCCTCGTGATCGTCGGATTCATCGTCGCAGGCCTGGTGGTGACCGTGGAACCCCTCGTCCCGGATGCCGCGTTGATCGAGGCTGCACGGATCAGCCTGCCCGAATCCGCGCTCGCCACCGTCCCCGTCGGTGCCGAGGGACCGGCGATCATCGAACACCTTCGCGACGTTCCCTCCCCGCCGGTCTTCTCGGCCGTCATCGGGCTCGCGGTCATCACGATCTCGTTCGCCTACCTCGGATGGTCGACCGCGGCGGAGGTCGCCGGCGAGGTCAGGAACCCCGGCCGGTCGCTTCCGATCGCGATCATTGGAAGCGTGCTCGTCGTCGGCGGTCTCTACCTGCTGATGAACGTCGTGTACCTCCGGGTGATGCCGCCCGCGGCGATGCTCGAGCTCGATTCGGACGGGGACATCGTGCCGATGGCGAACATCGGTGCAGTCGCGGCCCGGCACCTCTTCGGTGACTTCGGGGGGCGGATCGTGATCGCGATGATCGTTCTGCTCTTCGTGTCGACCCTGAGCGTCTCGGTGATGACCAGCGGACGGGTGGTGGCCGCGATGTCGTGGAAGAGCCAGCTTCCCGCGTCGTGGGGCAGGCTCAACCGGCGCGGCGCCCCCACGCTCGCGACCGTGCTGATGATCGCGGGAACGATCCCGCTGATCTGGGCATCCGGACTGAAGGCGCTCCTCGAGTACGTCGGCGTGCTCACGACCTTCGCCGTCTGTCTCACGATGATTTCCGTCATGGTCCAGCGGGTGCGGGCGCCGGATCTTCCGCGCCCCTTCCGCATCCCGCTCTACCCGATCCCACCACTGCTCTCGATCGGGCTCGGTGTCTGGCTGATCGTGACCGCGGCCGTCGAGGACCTCGTGCCCGTGCTCGCGTCCATCGCGACCCTCGGGGCCATGCTGGCGTTGCGCCCCATCCTCAGGCCGAAAGGATTCCTCCCGTCATCGAACGGATGAATCCGGCCTTCGAGGCGACGCCCGACCCTCCCGCAGGTCGCGCGCGGCCTCGACCGGAGGAACTCGGATGGCGGGCGCTTCTTCAGCCGCATCGGTGCGGCTGCGGCCCGTCCCGACCGATTTCCACCGGACGTCGACGCACGGAACCGACTTCCTCGAGTCCTGGAGCCCGGACGACCTCGATCGCGTGTTCGACGTCCACCGGCGGAATCGGCCCGGCGAGCTCGCGCTTCGCGGAGTGGCC
>MDTG01251204.1_pt1 | contig 13172 bp, 6 predicted proteins | sample 811421 | NCBI WGS metagenome assembly MDTG01 (sample SAMN05326645, study PRJNA326480) | marine metagenome | isolation source: seawater | place: Pacific Ocean: South East | collected 2011
ATTTTGAGAGACCTGATGTAGATAAAATAGATGGACTTTCTCCTGTTATTGCAATTGAACAAAAAACAACCTCAAAAAATCCTCGATCTACTGTTGGTACTATTACAGAAATATATGATTTTTTAAGGTTAATGTTTTCAAGAATTGGGGTTGCGCATAGTTTTAATACAAAAAAGAAAATGGTAAGTTACTCGCATGAAAAAATATTAAAACTTATCAAAGAAAATTTTGATCAAAAAGATATAATAATTCTATCCCCTCTAATTAAAAGTAGGAAAGGACATTATAGGGAACTGTTTCAAAATTTGATTCATCAAGGGTTTTTAAAAGCTAGAATTGATGGAGAGATAATAGATCTCACCAATGGTATGAAGCTTGATAGATATAAGACTCATGACATTGACTTGCTTATTGATCGTTTTAAATTAACCAATTTAGAAGATAAAATTAAACGACTAGATGAATCTCTTAAAACAGCAATGTATTATGGAGATGAAACTATTATTATATTAAGCGAAAAAGAAAAGAAACTTAATTATTACAGCAAAAAATTAATGTGTCCAGAAAGTGGTATTTCTTATCCCAGTCCTGAACCAAATACTTTCTCTTTTAATTCTCCCAAAGGAATGTGTAATGAATGTAAAGGACTTGGCTATAAACTTGAAATTCATAAAGAAAAAGTGATCCCAGACACCACAAATTCTATATCAAAGGGAGGAATTATACCTCTTGGGAAAAAAAAAGATTCATGGGTGTTTAAACAACTTGATAGCATCTCCAAAAAATATGGATTTTCACTTGACCAGCCAATTAAAGATATACCGGCCAATGCAATGGAAATAATTTTGAAGGGTGGGAAAGAATCATTCAAAATTGAATCCAAATCTTTAGGTTTGACTAGAAATTATTTTATTGATTTTGAAGGAATTGAAAATTTTATTTTAAATCAATATGATCAAAACGAGTCCACAAAAATTAAAAGATGGGCAAAGGGATTTATGATAGAAAAAGTTTGCACTTGTTGCAAAGGCTCAAGAATAAGTCTAGTTGCAAATAATTTTTATATCTCTGGTAAGTCAATTTCTGAGATATCAAGCTTAGAATTAAATGAACTATCAATCTGGTTAGAAAACCTAAAGACATTATTAAATGATACTGAAATAAAAATTGCTTCTGAATTGATAAAGGAACTGCAAAACAGAGTTGGTTTTCTTTTAGATGTAGGTTTGGATTATTTAACCTTAAATAGGTCTTCAAAATCTCTATCTGGTGGTGAATCTCAAAGGATTAGACTTGCTACTCAAATTGGATCAAAATTAGTAGGTGTACTCTATATTCTTGACGAACCTAGTATTGGTTTACATCAAAAAGACAATAACATGTTAATAGAATCATTAATTAAATTAAAAGATCTCGGTAATACAGTCATAGTAGTTGAGCACGATAAAGAAATGATAGAAAGCGCCGACTACATTATTGATCTTGGCCCTTCAGCTGGTGTCAACGGAGGAGAGATTGTGGCTCAAGGTAGTTTGAAAGAAATTGCAAATATGAATACCTTGACATCGAAATACTTGAACAAAAACTTATATATTGAAATTCCAAAACAAAGACGAAATGGTTCTGGCAAAATAATATCTTTAGAAGGGTGTACTGGAAATAATTTGAAGGGAATTAATCTCAATATTCCTTTGTCAACAATGACAGGAATTACAGGAGTATCTGGTAGTGGAAAATCAAGTTTAATCAATGAAACCCTGTATCCTATTTTAAATAAATATTTTTTTAATTCTGTTCAAATACCCCTATCGTACTCTAAGATTAAAGGTTTAAAACACATTGATAAAGTGATTGATATAAATCAAGATCCAATAGGTAGAACTCCAAGAAGTAATCCCGCTACTTATACAGGGGTATATAGCGAAATAAGACTTTTGTTTTCTAAAACCCAAGATTCTTTAGTGAGAGGCTATCTTCCTGGAAGGTTTAGTTTTAACGTTGTAGGAGGTAGATGTGAGACTTGTGCTGGCGGAGGAACTAAAATAATTGAAATGAATTTTTTACCAGACGTCCATGTAAATTGTGAAAGTTGCTTGGGTAAAAGATTCAATAGAGAAACATTAGAGATAAAATATAAAGGTAAATCAATCTCAGACATACTGTCAATGACTATCTCCGAAGGTTGCATTTTTTTTAAAAATATTCCTAAAATTTTTACAAAATTGAAAACAATTGAACAAGTTGGTCTAGGATATATCAATATTGGTCAGTCTTCAACAACTCTTTCCGGAGGTGAAGCTCAGAGAGTGAAACTAGCTAGTGAGTTGTCAAAAAGAGATACTGGCAATACATTGTATATACTAGATGAACCAACAACAGGACTTCATTTTGAAGATATAAGAATATTATTAAATGTCTTGAATAAATTAGTTGATAAGGGTAATACAGTTATCATAATTGAGCACAATTTAGATGTCATAAAACAAGTTGATTATTTAATTGATCTAGGTCCTGGAGGTGGAAGAAATGGTGGTAAAATTATAGCTGAAGGAACACCCGAAGAAATTGCCAAAAATGAAAAAAGCTTAACCGGAAAGTTTTTGAAAAAAGAACTTAAAACCCTTCAACTAAAACAAAATATAGCCTAATAATTTATTAATTCAGCTTTTATGTCATTTGACAACAAATTAATTTTTAAAATATTAATTCTTATTCTCAATATTTTTGTGACAAAAATCTCTTTTTCACAAAATTTTATTGATTACTCAATAGATGCATCCCTACTCACAGAAACTGACCAAATAATTATTAAACAAAGGATCAGCTTTTCAAATCAAGATGATTCTTTAGACAAAATTTATCTTAATGATTGGGCAAATTCATATAGCTCATCTAAAAGTCCTTTAGCCGATCGTTTAGTTGAGGAATATACAAGAAGTTTTTATTTGTCTTCAAAATCTAAACGAGGATATAGTTTAATATCAAACATTTATGTGAACGGCGAAAAGGCTAATTGGAAAAGGAGTCAAAAAAAAATCGATATTATAGAGTTAGTTTTTGATAAGCCTTTAAAAAAAAAGTTAATTGAAATTGACTTATCATACATTGTAAAATTACCTTCTTCAAAATTTACGGGTTACGGAAAAATTAAAAAAGACAAATATTTTTTAGAAAATTTTTTTATAACTCTAGCAAAATTTAATGACTATAAACAAATTTCATACAGCAATCTAGATCTCGAAGAAGTACCAATAAATTCGTCAAAGTTTAATATCGAACTTAGAATAGATAAAGATTTGAATGTATTTTCTTCACTTGATTTAAAAAATTATAAAAAAGAAAACACAGAGGTAAAATATTCATTCGAATCGAATAAAATAAAACAAGTTATTTTTTTGATCGGTAACGATGAATTGAATCTTATGGAATTTAATTTAGATGAAAAGTTTATTAATATTAACATAGATTTAAAGGATTTTAAATTAGAATCACAAAAAAGTAGTTTAAAAAAAATACTTCAATTTATAGATTCAATACAGCCAATAGATCAACCCTCTAAAATTTTAATCACAAACGAAAAGTACTCCAAAAGACCATTTTATGGATTATCTATAATGCCAACTTTTCTAAATTCATTCAGTAAAGTCTTTGAGTATGAAATCAAAGTACTGAGTGTTTATTTACAATTTTTGATTAAAGAAAACTTTAATCTTGATTCAAGAAAAGATTATTGGTTTGAATCTGGATTATATTATTTTTTAATGTTAAAATATTTAAAAAATAATTATCCAGATCGATTAATATTAGACGAAATATTTAAACAACCTATACTTCGTTTTTTTTTAAAAAGATATAAATTAGGAAAACTTGGTACAGATGATTTATTTTTAAATTTTCATGAATTTATGGTAAGAAGAAATTTGCACCAAGAAATTACTCTTCCAAAAAACGAACTTACGCGTTATAATGAACAAATTGGTAATCCAAGCCAGACAGCTCTCCTGTTTGAATATTTTCTTGACTCTTTCGAATTGGATATGACAGAATTTTTATTTGATGTTAAAAATGAAAATCTCACTGGTCAGAAATTATTTCAGAAATTTGAATTTTTTTTTAACACATCAAGTCTCGCCAACTTCGATCAATATTTAAATAAACGGACTTCAATTGATTTATTTTATGAAAAGTTTAATTCCCATGGAGATAGCATTGAATTTGTGATAAATGAAAAAAGTAATATTCAAATCCCGTTTAGCGTGGGTTTTATAAATAAGGATAACAAAACTGATGTAATTGATTTTGATTCAAATTCAATTGGGAAAAATTTTGTTTATAAAAACAGAGACTACGAGTATTTAGAAATTAATCCAAACAGATATTTACCTGAATTTAATAGAAATAATAATGTAAAACGTCTTAAATCTGAAGGATTTAAAAAACTTAAATTTTCCTTTGTAAAGGATATAGAGGATCCTTTTACAAATCAAATTTTTTATAATCCAAGATTAAATTTTAATGCATATGAAGGGGTTTTAATTGGAACAAGACTGAATAATAAGACAATTAAATCAAGGCCTTTCATTTTCGTTGCTGAACCATTTTATTCAACTAAGGAAAAGTCTTTTGTTGGTTCTTTTAGTGGGATATTTTCTAAATATGTTGAAAATTCAAATTATTTTTTAAAAACTTTTTCATTTTCTTCTTCAACTTATCATTATGATGAAAGTTTAAGGTATCGATCATTATCCGCATCTTACAGTATTTTTAAAAGAAATAAGAATTTAAGGGATAACATAAAGCAGGCTTTGGTTTTTTCCTTACAATATGTAAATAGAGAGAAAAATACATTTCAAAACCTTTCCCCAGATTATAATGTTGCATCTATTAATTATATATTCTCTAATAAAGGAGCCTTAAATTATTTTACTTTAAGTGGAAAATCAGAATTTTCATCCAAATTTGGAAAAATTCACTTCACAACTAATTACAGACATTTAACAAAATCAGGAAGTCAAATATCTTTAAGATTATTTGCTGGTAAATTTTTCTGGAAAAATACCACTACAACCTTTTTTGATTTTGCACTTGACAGACCAACAGATTACTTATTTCAATACCAATATTTGGGCAGATCAGAACAATCTGGTATTTACAGTCAACAATTTATTTTTGCAGAAGGTGGTTTTAAATCTAAATTTATTGACCCTTTTTCTAATGACTTAATGATTTCAATCAACGCTGGAGTTGGTCTTTGGAAATGGCTTGAAGGATATTTAGATTTTGGCCTAATTAAAAACAAAAGTGAACCTTCAAGATTCCTCTATGATTCTGGTTTGAGAATAAATATTTTACCTGATTATTTGGAACTATTTTTTCCTATATATAATTCTAATGGATTCCAATTGACAGATAATTCAAATCCCTATTCAGAAAAAATTAGATTTTTATTGACTGTTCAACCAAAAACACTTACAAAACTTTTCACACGAAAGTGGTTTTAGAACTATAAAAGTAATTTTTGTAAATTGATATTTATTAAATATGTTCAAAACAGATTCAAATACCACCACAAATAGCGAGATAAATTTTTATGACTTTAAAGAAAAAATTTTAAATGATTACAAACTGGCCGTATTAAGCCGTGAGTGTAGCTTATTGGGAAGAAAAGAAGTTTTAACTGGGAAAGCGAAATTTGGTGTTTTTGGAGATGGTAAAGAATTACCGCAGGTTGTATTGAACCATTTTTTTAAAGAAGGTGACTTTAGAGCTGGATATTATCGGGATCAAACAATTTTGATGGGGCAAAAATTGTTAAGTCCAAAACAGTTCTTTTCAGCACTTTATGCTTGTCCAGACATTAAAGAAGAGCCTATGTCAGGAGGCAGACAAATGGGTGCTCATTTCGCAACTCCAAGTATAAACGAAAGGGGTGAATGGCTAGATTTAACTACACAATATAATCATAGTTCTGATATATCTCCAACAGCAGGGCAGATACCTAGATCAATAGGATTAGCTTTAGCTTCAAAACTTTATAGAAATCTAGACAGTGAGATAAAAAATAAATTTACTAATAAAGGAAATGAAATATGTTGGGCAACCATTGGAAATGCATCAACAAGCCAGGGTATTTTTTTTGAAGCAATGAATGCAGCTGCTGTAATCCAAATTCCATTAATTATGAATGTTTGGGATGATGGTTATGGTATATCAGTTGATAATAAAATTCAAACAGTAAAATCAAGTATATCAGAAGCTCTTGCTGGTTTTTCAGCCATTAATAATGATAAGCCTCTTAAAATTTTTAGAGTTAACGGTTGGGATTATTCTGCGATGATTAAGGTTTACAGTGAAGCAGAAAAAATTGCAAGAAATAATCATACACCTGTACTAATCCATATTGATGAATTGACTCAACCATTAGGTCATTCAACTTCAGGCTCACATCAAAGATATAAGTCAACAAAGAGATTAAAATGGGAGAAAGATTTTGATTGTAATGTAAAATTTAAACAATGGATTATTGAAAATAATTTAGGAACTAATGAAGAACTTATAGAAATAGAAGAATTATGCAAAAACATTGTCAAGGAGTCTAGGATTGAAGCATGGGAATCATATCAAAAACCAATTAGAGATTTAAATTTAGAACTAATTGGAATTCTTAATAAGATAATTGATACTTACAACAATGATGTTAATCTTAAACTATTGGTTGATAGATTAAAAAATAAAAAAGAATTATTATACAGAGATTTACTTGAAATAGGAAGAAAAACTTTGAGAAAGTTCAGTAAAAATCCTAATCAAGATTTGGTCGTATTAAAAAATTGGATTTTAGATTTAAATAATCAACTTGGCCCTAAGTTTAATTCTCATTTATATAGTCAAACAAAATTTAGATCTAAAAATATTGATTCCGTTTTACCAAAGTATAATAATTCTCCTTTAGTAGACGGAAGACTAATAATTAGAGATAATTTTAAATCTTTAATGGAAAGAAATAATAAAATTATTCTTTTTGGAGAAGATGTCGGTAAAATTGGAGATGTTAATAAGGGCGCGGAAGGACTTCAGACGGATTTTGGAGAAAACCGTGTTTTTGACACTGGAATTAGAGAGACAACGATCATCGGTAAAGGTATTGGTTTAGCTCTAAGGGGATTTAGACCTATTGCCGAAATTCAATATATTGACTATGCCCTCTACTGTCTCCAAACTTTAAGTGACGATTTGGCCACATATTTATATAGAACTGTTGGGAAACAATCTGCACCATTAATAATTCGTACAAGAGGACATAGACTAGAGGGAATATGGCATAGTGGTTCACCTATGGGAGGATTATTAAATTTTTTGAGAGGTATTAATTTAATTGTGCCAAGAAACATGACTAAGGCAGCGGGATTTTATAATTCAATAATTCAAACAGATGAGCCTGCTTTAATTGTTGAACCATTAAATGGGTACCGAGTTAAAGAGAGAATGCCTATAAATCTAGGTGAATATTGCTATGAATTAGGTAAAATTGAGGTCTTAAAAAATGGTAAAGATATATCAATAGTATCATATGGATCAACCTTAAATTTAATAATTGATTCAGTTTCGGAATTAAATGAATTAGGAATTGATGTCGAAATTATTGATATCCAAACACTAATCCCATTTGACATAAGTAATGATATTTTGATAAGTGTAAAGAAGACAAATAGAATTATTATTGTAGATGAGGATGTTCCTGGAGGGGCTTCAGCATACATATTACACAAGCTAATAGACGAACAAGGAATTTTTAATCATTTGGATAGTCCCCCAAAAACACTTACTGCAAAGGATCACAGACCACCATATGGATCAGATGGTGACTATTTTTCCAAACCCTCAGTAGATGACATAGTTGAGTCAATTTATCAAATAATGAACGAATCAAATCCTAAAAAATACCCTCTTTTATAGTTTCAAGTCACATTAATGTCAATCAATAGATCTAACATCAATTCTTTTTCATTTATTCTAATTTTGTTAATACCCTTGCTTTTTAGATCAGTTTGACTTAGTAAATGAACTATTTTAATTGATTTTTCAATTGAAAAATTATTTGCAGCTATTTGGTAATCTTTTAAAAAATAGGGGTGTATACCAAGATTATTTGGATTAATTCTAAAATTTTTACTATGCAAAAGAATCAATTTTCTAAAAAAATTAAGTAAAACGGACAAAGTTAGTTGTATTGAATTTTTTTTTGAATTTTGGAACATTTGATTTATGATAAAAATAGATTTATCAAATTTTTTTTCACCTATCGATTTTTGAAGTTCAAAATTATTATACTCTTTACTAAAACCAATATATTTCTCTATTTCATTAATGGTAATCAAGCTTCCGTCTGAATGAAGTGATAACTTTTCTAGTGCTTTTTCTATAAGTTCAAGATTTAATCCAATGTTTGAAGAAATAAGCATAATTGACTTTGGATCGAGTTTCAAATTTAATTTCTTAGCTTCTAGCCCTATCCACTTGTAAACATCACTTTCGTATAATGTCTCAAATTCTATAAGTTGTGAATTTTTTTTAATAGATTTAAACAATTTACTCCTTGTATCCAACCTTTTGTTGGCATAACATATAACTAAAATAGTTTGACTAAGATAATTTTCTAAATAAGGTGTTAGAAGTTCTATATCTTTGTTTAAATACTGAGCGTCTTTGACAATTACTAGCTGTTTTTTTCCAAACATGGGATAACTTTTAACTGTCTCCAATATTTCACTTACAGAAGTTTCTTTACCATAAAGCAATCTCAAATCAAATTCTCTATTGTTTCTGTCAATTAATTTTTCTTCTAATTTTTTACAAATTAGATTTATAAAATAAAGTTGACTTCCTATTAGAAAATAATTATTTTCAATATTGCCCTCAGATATAGATCTTAAAATCGATTGTATTTCTTTCAATATAAAAAAATGTTGAAATTTGCATATATGGAAAAACTAAACTTCAAAAATTATAAGCTTAAAATTAAAAATAAAGAAAATAAGCTATATGTATTTGATGAAATAAGAAAAAAAAAAATTTTGTTAACACCCGAGGAATGGGTAAGACAAAATTGTGTACAATTTCTAATTAATGAAAAAAAATATCCAAAAAGTTTGATTTCAATAGAAAAAAAATTATCAATTAATTCTGTAACCAAAAGATATGATATAGTTGTATTTAACCCAGATGGATACGTAACGATAATTGTAGAGTGCAAATCCCCAAAAGTAAAAATTTCACAAAAGACATTTGACCAAATTTCAATATACAATTTAGCCTTCCAAAGTAAATATTTCATGATTACAAATGGATTAAGTCACTATTTTTGTGAACTAGACCATACCAATAACAGACTTTTTTTTCTTAAAGAATTACCAACTTATCAACACAAATAATGAAATTAACAATAGTAATACTTAATTGGAACGGAAAATTGTTATTAAAAAAATTTCTACCAAAAATTATTTTATATACACCCAGTACTCCAATCTATGTTGTTGATAATTCATCTAAAGATGATTCTATTGAATTTATAAAAAAAGAATATAAAGACATACATATAATTAAATTGACAAAAAATACCGGATTTGCAAAAGCCTATAACTATGCCCTAAAAGAAATCCACTCAGATGTATATTGCCTAATTAATAACGACGTAATGGTTACTAAAAATTGGACATCACCAATCATGTCATATTTTGAGAAGAGTAAGGTTGACATAGCTCAACCATTAATATTGGATTTTAACGACAAAAAGAGGTTTGAATATGCCGGAGCTGGAGGAGGTTATATTGATAAATTTGGATATCCTTTTTGCAGGGGAAGGATTTTTAGTAATATAGAAAATAATAAAGGTCAATATAATAATTCAATAAACATTTTTTGGGCTTCTGGAGCTTGTATGTTTGTAAATCAGAAATCTTGGATATCTCTCGGTGGATTTGATGAAGACTTTTTTATGCACCAAGAAGAAATAGATTTTTGTTGGAGAGCAAAAAATATAAACAAAGTTGTAATGTGTATTTCAAAATCTAAGGTGTATCATGTAGGATCTGGATCAGAGCTATCTTCACATGATAAAATTTATTTCAATCACAGGAACTCACTTTTAACTCTAGTAAAAAATGTTAATAAAAAAAACTTGCCTTTCGTTTTAGTTGTGAGAACATTTTTTGAACTAATATCTATATTTTTCTACTTATTCAAAGGAAAAACGATGAAATCATTGATGATCATTAAAAGTTATTTTAATTTTATTTTATTGTTTTATAAATTCTACAGAAAAAGACAGAATGGCTCTTCAATTAAATATTATAAGAGGGTTTCTATAGTATTTGATTCCTTTATACTTAATAAAAATAAATTTTCTGATTTTTAGTTGTATCTAATTAAAATCTTTATAATTTTAAAAAAAAAAAAAAATGAATCTAAAATGTATTCTTTCGATTATAATTGCATTATTAATATTCTCTTGTGTCCCTGCTAAAAAATATTCAGAATTAGAGTCACTCCAAAAAACTACTAATGACTTGTTAAATTCAACAACTGTTAAATTAAATCTATCGGAAGAGGAAAAAAAAGCGGCTTTAGATAACGTTTCCTCTCTACAAAAGCAGCTATCGTTTTTGAGATCAAATAATCAAGAATTAATTAATAACCTTGGCAATCTTACAACATTATCTCAAAAAGGTGCTGAAAATCTGGAAAAGTCTCTTGAAAGCCTCAAAGAAAAGGATACAAGGATAAAAACTCTTAGAGATGCTGTAACTAGAAAGGATTCTGTAACCTTAGCTCTTGTAACAAGCTTGAAAGGAGTTCTTGGAAATATTGCAGATGAAGATATAGAAATCAATGTTGAAAAGGGAGTTGTATATGTATCAATATCTGACAAATTACTTTTTGCAAGTGGGAGTTACACAGTTACTTCAAGGGCTAAAGATGTTCTTGGGAAAGTTGCTAAAGTCATAAATGATAAACCAGAAATTGAATTTATGGTTGAAGGCCACACAGACAATGTTCCAATTAACATCGATGGAATTGCAGACAACTGGGATTTATCTGTTAAACGTGCTGTTTCTATTGTAAGAATTCTTCAAAAGGATTTTGGAGTTGCCCCTGAAAGGATGACAGCTGCTGGAAGAAGTCAGTATATCCCTATTTCAGACAATAATTCATCATCTGGGAGAGCAAAAAATAGAAGAACAAGAATTGTAGTTTTACCAAAATTAGATCAATTTTATGATTTAATTAATAAGGGAATGGAAGAGGCTGCCGCTTTAAATTAATTTTTTTTGCTTTTCTATTTAGAATCTACTATTTCTAGTTTAGCGTATTTAAGTAGTAATTTTTTTTCTCCTCTTTTATAAAAATAAATTTTTGCTCTTGTATCATGTTTTTCACCTTCAATAGACTTGATTACCCCCTTACCAAAAATTGGATGTTTAACTATCGAATTAATTTTAAATCTTTTGATTTTTGATATCCAACTATTATCCAATTCGTAGTGAATAATTTTAGAATTTTCTAGTTTTCTAAATTGATTTTTTATTGAGTTGAAATTCAATGTTTCAGCCCTATGTGTCAACGTATCTTCATTAGCATAATTATTATCAAATTTAACAAAAGATGAATCTAATTCATCTAAAAACCTACTCTCCTCAGACTCAATTATTTTACCCCATCTGTATCTGTTATTTGTAAATGTTAAAGTAGCTCTTTTTTCCGCTCTTGTAAGTGCAACATAAAATAATCTTCTTTCTTCCTCTAATCCCTCTCTGGAATCTAGACTCATGGACGATGGAAATAAATTTTCTTCCATGCCAATTATACAAACGTAAGGAAACTCTAATCCCTTAGATAAATGAACAGTCATGAGAGATACTGAGTCAATCTCTGAACTTTCTTGAACTTCAAAGTCAGTAGCCATGGCCACTTCCTCCAAAAAATTACCTAATAAAAAAGGTTCATTTAATTTATTCTTTTCATCCACAAAATTTTTTATTCCGTTCAATAATTCCTCAATGTTCTGTATTCGGTTGATACCCTCTGCAGTTCCTTCATTTTCATAAAACTTTACAATGCCAATTCTTTTCGTAATTTGACTTGCTAATTCGAATGCATCATAATTTTTGATCATTGTTTTGAAACCTTCGATCATATTAACAAAGTCGAATATTTTACTTTTCGTTCCGCTATTAATTTTAAGAAAATTTATTTTCTTAATTATCACATCATAAATTGACAATTCATATGTTTTAGAAGCAACGATAAGTTTATCAATTGTTGTATTTCCAATACCTCTTGGTGGAAAATTTATAATTCTTTTTAAGCTTTCTTCATCATTAGAGTTAATGGTTAATCTTAGGTATGCAAGAATGTCCTTTATTTCCTTTCTTTGGTAAAAAGAAACACCCCCAAAAATTTTATATGGTATATTGTTTTTTCTAAATGATTCCTCAATAATTCTAGATTGAGCATTTGTTCTATATAAAATTGCAAATGAACTATATTTTGATTTCTTTTTGTTAACAGTTTCTAAAATGTTTTTTGCAACATACTTACCTTCATCATTATCACTAAAACATTTTTTTATTATCACTTTTTCTCCTTCTTCATTATTAGTCCAAATTGTTTTTTCCAATTTGAATTTGTTATGATTAATAAGAGAATTTGCAGCTTTAACAATGTTTTTTGTAGAACGATAATTTTGCTCTAATTTAAAAACTTCAACTTCTTCATAATCTTTTTGGAAATGTAAAATATTGTTAATGTTTGCACCCCTAAAAGAGTAAATACTTTGTGAATCGTCACCTACTACACATATATTATGATATTTATCTGCTAACATCTTCACAATTAAATATTGTGAATGATTTGTGTCTTGGTACTCATCAACCAAAATATATCTAAATCTATCTTGATATTTTGCCAATATTTCTGGGAACTTGTTTAATAGTTCATTTGTATTAACTAATAGGTCATCAAAATCCATAGAGTTAGACTTGAAACACCTTTTTGTATACTCTAAGTATATTTTGCCAAATAGTGGTCTTTTGGCAATTTCATCGTATTCTTTAAGTTCAAAATCTGATTCATATGATTCTACTGTAATTAAATTGTTTTTGAGGGTTGAAATA
>MDTG01106530.1_pt1 | contig 13171 bp, 12 predicted proteins | sample 811421 | NCBI WGS metagenome assembly MDTG01 (sample SAMN05326645, study PRJNA326480) | marine metagenome | isolation source: seawater | place: Pacific Ocean: South East | collected 2011
TACTTCTTAGCAAGATAGAGCATAAGAGCACCTGATTCGAATACGGTCATCTCAGTCTCGTCATCGTGAAGGACGGGAATCCTTCCATTGGGGTTCAACCTTAGGAACTCCTCTGTATGCTGTTCGCCCTCAGATAGATCTATAGCATGAACCTTATACGGAATTTCTAATTCTTCTAAAGTGACTGTAGCTTTCCAACCGTTCGGAGTGGCCGAAGTATATATATGTATCACCTTCTGCTCCGTTCTTCCCTTAGGACGTTCTGATATCAAATTCTGTTAAGTCGGGTTCCTTCATTTCATCTCGAAAACGTTCATACGACCAAGGCCACATAGCGGGATTACCAAACTTATCAATGTACCAACTTTGACAGCCGCTCACCCACACTGTTTTACCCATCGCATTTTTCACTTCCGAATTAAATTTTTCCGATGCCTTTTCCTTGGGCACAATCGAATCCGCTTCGTTAGACCGCCATAGATCAATGAGCCTCATAATATAACCCATTTGATGTTCAGCAATGGTAATCAAAGAAAAGTTACCAATGGGACTGTTAGGCCCAACCAACATGAAAAAATTTGGAAATCCTGGTATACCGATCGAACGATGAGCCTGTGCTCCCTTATCCCACGCCTCGTCAATTGTGACACCATTAAGGCCCACCATCTCCATGGGTCGCATGAAATGGTGAGGTTTAAATCCTGTTGCTAGAATCAGAACATCCGCTTCAAAAAAATCCCCGCCGGCTGTTCGAATACCATTTTTCTCAATTCTAGAAATGCCAGAGGTCACTAGTTCGGCATTGGGCTCTTGTATCGCCTCATAAAAGCCATTAGCCACGATAAGCCTCTTGCAAAGCGCTTGATAGGTCGGACGAAGAGCTTCTCTCAACGTGGGGTCTTTAACCTTTGCTTCTAAATGACTGTTACACGCCCAACTAATGACACGCTGAAGGAATTTATTTCCTGTCACCGGTTTTGCAAACGTCATGTTCAGTAACAGCCAGTAATACCAGCGAAGTACCTTTCCGATCCAAGGATATTTGCGAAGTCTTGCTTTCTCTTTTGCAGAATACGCTTTATCAAAGACTGGTAATATCCACTGAGGGGTTCTTTGAAACAAACTTATTCTAGATGCTTTTTTTTGCAAACTAGGGAACATCTGCACGCAAGTTGAACCGTTCCCAATAACAGCAATCTTTTTCCCTTCTAATTCTACGGATTCATCCCACCTCGCCGTGTGAAATTTTGCTCCACCAAATTCGTCCAGACCTTCAATTTCTGGATATTGAGGATGGTGAAGAACTCCACTCGCACAGATCACAATGTCATAGACTTCCTTTTCCCCCGAAGCCAGCCAGAGGGACCATTTTCCGTCTTTGTACTCCGATTTGTCTAACTTGCTGTTGAACCTTACTTTTTCATAAACCCCGTATTCCTTAGCCACTCTTTTAAAATAAGCGTGAATTTCTGCGCCACGTGCATATCGATGACTGTATTCTGGGTTGGGGGCAAAAGAATACGTATAAAGATGCGCTGGGACGTCACAAGACAGACCTGGATAGCGGTTGTCTCTCCATGTTCCACCTATGTCTTCTCCCTTTTCAAAAATAGTGATATCCGAAATCCCAGCTTCCTGCATCTTTATGGCGGCCAGGATACCTGACATCCCAGCTCCAACTATGGCAACTTTAGGATTACGTTTTTTTTCTACCAATTCTTCCACTGCGCTGTTCTTTAACGTCATGGTTTTAACTTCCCCAAATTGAAAAAAATACTAATTAGAGTGTACCTATTGCTTATTCACCGCTCAAGGGTTGTCACAAAGAAACATACGATCTCGCCTTATAGTCAAGTCTCCGCTAATATACAAAATAATACGAAATCAAAAAAAGCACATGAGCTCGAATAGAAAAAAGAATCGTCCTCCTAAGATAGGTGATGCAGCAAGTTTGGTGATTTACCGAAGCACTAAGGGTAAACACGAAATTCTAATGGGACGCCGAGGAAATAAGGCGCGTTTCAAGCCAGGCGTTTATGTATTCCCGGGCGGAATGGTTGAGCGGGCTGACGGGCAAGCTATGCCACTGAAACAGCTTGCAAAAAAGCATAAGCGACACATGGCAGTAGCTGATTCAGATTACAAAGCCAACATGTTGGCAATGACTGCTGTAAGAGAAGCTCATGAAGAGGTAGGCTTAATCCTAGGCTCTAGAGGGAATATCGGGAAAGTTAATCAAGTCAGTTGGAACACATTCCGCAAGTTAGGAGTAAGTCCCGACCTATCCAAACTGGACTACCTAGGAAGAGCCATAACCCCTAGTTTTCAACCCATAAGATTTCACGCTAGATTTTTTTCGATACCCTATGAACTGTTATCAGGAAAGATAGCTGGAGACGGTGAACTAGAGGATGTGCGATGGATTAAAGTTGATAAGTATCGCGACTATGAAATGATGAAAGTTCAGCATATGATTATCGAAACCCTCAAAGAAAAATTGCTCACAGGTAAAGCTAAACCCAAAAGACTATTTTTTAAGTGGAATAAAATAAATATTCTACCATCCTAAAGTTATACGACGAATTTTGACGTTGGTATTCTAGCCTTTCAACTCTACTTTGTTCCCTTCGGGGTCATAAAAATAGATGGATGGGCCATAGCCGTCAGCTCCATAGAGTTCTCTTAGAGGCTCAAAATCCACCTCACAGTTACGCAGATGCGCCATAATGTCTTCGCCCTTAAATGGTTTAACTTTTAAACAAAAATGATCTAAATTTCTTCCGCCCCCTGGAGGCGGGCCACCCTCCACTCCTAATTCACTATCCGCATCTACAATATCTATTAGAATACTTCCCAACCGTAGCTGAATTAAACCTATTGGTAACTTTCTTTCGACTTCGCATTCAAGCACTTTAATATAAAATGATGATAAGGCTTCAGCATCCTTTGCTCGAAGCACTATGTGATCTAAGTGCACAGAATCAAACATTTACGCTTCTCCAGTTCCTTCTTTAATCGTTTCATCCACATGCTTAAAAATAAGATAACTACCGATTCCACAAAGACCACCTACAGATAATGTTGCTATAGATAGAGGCCAAAAAACCAACAGCCCACTGACCGCCAAAGGACCCAACGTCGAACCACTATCAGTGATCAGTCTCCAAACCCCCAAGAACTCACCTCTTCGACCAACAGGAGCATGGTCGGTCCCTAATGTCATAACAATACCTGTCGAAAGGCCATTGGCTATACCTAAAAATATTGCCCAACAAAGCAAAGAGATGAAACCATTCGCAGTAGCCAACCCCAAAAGACCTAACGTGAAGAGAATTGAACTCGGAACTGCTGTAGAACGCCGACCGTATTTATCCATCGCCATCCCAGCTGGATAAAATAGCAGTACATCAATCAATGCTGACAAAGAAACGATCAAACCTATAGCGCTTGGATCGAGATTATAACTTTCACCGATAATAGGAATAAGAACTGTCCTCGCGGCCCTCATTAACATAAAAACTACCGCTGCGACTCCTGCCGTCATAAAGATATCTCGGTACTCTTTTACTACATCAATCGTACTAGTTCCTCTAAGTTCCGGTTCGCTGGAGTTTTCTACAACTTGAGATCGAAACATACAAAAAACACCCATAAAGAACATCACACTACAAATCATGAAGGTATTTTTAAATTCAATGAACTCTATTAACAGACCACCCGCTAACGGCCCCAAAAGAGCAGTCAAACGTAGGCTACCTGCTATCATAGCAATGATCCTCCCTCGTTGATTCCCGGGGTAATTCGATGCCAAAAAAGACATTCTGCCCACCAAGAAGGTACTGCTACCACAACCATGGATAAAGGCCACTAACCAAAATAGAATCACGGAATCGCAGAATGAATAGGCTAAAAAAGCAAGGCCAACCACCATGGCAGCTACCTGCATCGTCAATTTGTTACCGATTTTGCCTGCAATTTTTCCTCCAGGAATATCGCATAACATCATTCCCAGACCCTTGAATCCAATGACGGCAGCAGCGGCCGAAGGGGACCCACCTATTTCGATAATACATAGGGGCAAGAGTAGAAAAGCTGCATGCCCTGGAATTCCAAAAAAAAGGGAGGGAACATACAGAGAAAAAATAGCCCGTTTATGTGAATCTCGGATAGACGCTCCCGAGGCTACAAACCTAGTGTCCATGCAAGCGACCTCGTGCGAGGGATAAAAACATGCCACCAAAACATAGGACGGTGCCCAATCCAAAACAAGCACTCAAAGCAAAATTCAGACTACCATACACTTCTTTAGTGATCTGTTGGGAGCCCAGGATATGAGTAAACACCAGTGCAACCATCCCCATACTCATCATCTGCCCTAGAACGCGCATCACCGACATCGCACTAGCCGCTCGACCATAGTCATTCCCATCGCTGCTACCCATGATGGCGTGAGCATTTGGGGTAGAAAACAAACTGAAGCCCAGTCCAATAGCAAAGAGGCCCATGATCACAATAGTAATCTCGGAGGATGAATCAACAAACGCTAATTGACTTAAACCAAAACCGGTCACTAGCATCCCAATTGACGCCAACACCCTTGGCTCCATTTTATCTGATAGACGACCTACAAAAGGCGACAGTAAAGCCATCGCTGTCGGTTGTATCATTAAAATCAATCCTGCCTTACTAGGCGATATACCCTTTAAGTATTGGAGATAGAGACTCACTAAAACCACGGTCGAAAAGGTTGCCGTGTACATAAAAAGAGAAGCCAAACAAGACATGCTAAACACTCTCTGATTAACAAACATATAAACATTGAAAATAGGATACTGGTGACCCTTCTCGTGCCTCACAAAACAATAGACAAATAGTACACCGACCAAAATCATGAAGGCGGATTGAAAACTGTACCCGCTAGCTAGGCCAATCATAAAAGATACCACTCCTACAGCGTAAAGAGCCGAACCCATCCAATCGAAAACACCAAACTCATCGGTTTTCCATTCTGTTTTCACATACACGGATCCAATATATAAGACGACAACTGCCAGCGGAACGTGCAACAAAAATGCCAATCTCCAACTAACGACCTCTATAACAAACCCCGCTATGAATGGGCCTAACGCCAATCCGAGATAAACTGCTGATACGCTGTAACCGATTGCTTCCCCACGTTTAGACTCGGGATATACTGAAGATAAAACGGCGAACATCGTTGAATATAAAGCACCCGCACAAATCCCTTGGAAAACTCTTCCGGCTATTAATTGCCATACATCTTGGGAATAAGAAGTCATTATCGAAGAAATAACCACTCCCAGAGTCCCAAGCAGGTAAAACCTCTTACGTCCATACATATCGGCTAATCGTCCAAAGGTCAGAACGGAGGCAGCACTGGCTACCAGGTATCCCATAGGAATCCAGCTTAAAGTTTTAGCATCAACATTTAGGTCGTTAGCAATGTCAGGCAGTGCGACGTTAACACCTGTTAGCATCATAGCAGTGGCCACTGCATTTAAAAGTATCATCACCATCGTTGGTCGACGAAATTCCCATCCGTGCTGGGCCGAAGATGTAGTCATACGATCAAAAACAATTTTTCAATCAGGACGCAAAATCTTGAGGCAAAGGAAGCCTCAAAATCACAACTCTTCCCGCTCGCGTAGCTCGATTCGACGTATTTTTCCGCTTACAGTCTTAGGAAGGCTATCGACAAACTCAACTTTTCTAGGATATTTATAGGGTGCAGTTGTAGACTTAACATGCTCTTGGAGAGTTTTAACTAATTCGTCACTCCTCTCAAATCCTGGTGCTAGTACAATAAATGCCTTCACCACGGCACCTCGGGTTCCATCGGGGCTGGCTACCACTGCAGACTCAGCCACAGACTCATGTTCAATCAGCGCGCTCTCGACTTCAAACGGACCAATTCGATATCCTGCGGAGAGAATGACATCATCAGCCCTACTAACGAACCAAAAGTAGCCATCACCATCGAGCTTCCCCCGATCACCTGTGATATACCAATCTCCGACAAAACAAGATTTAAAACGCTCAGGATCACCCCGATAATCCACAAACAAACCTGGAGCTCTATTAGGTTTTATTTTGATCGCAATATCTCCTTCTTGATGAACTCCCAGCAAGTTACCCTCTGTATCAATGATACCCATTTCAATCCCTGGAGCAGGTTTCCCCATTGAGCCGAATTTCGCTGGCAGACTCGGATAGTTCCCACAAACCAATACTGTTTCTGTTTGCCCATAGCCATCACGAATAGTGATTCCGGTAGCTTTTTTCCATGTTTCAATCACCTCTGGATTTAGTGGCTCCCCTGCCCCTACGCAATGCCTTAGATTGGGAAATTCATAGTGCGACAACTCTTGAAGGACGAGCATTCTGTAAATAGTTGGCGCCCCACACATGGTAGTCACGGGGTTACTGGCAAGCAAATCCAGCGTTTTAACAGGATCGAATACAGGGGAATGATGCACAAAAAGAGTTGCCCCCTGATTCCAAGGTCCAAAGTAGCTGGAGTAAGCAGCTTTTGCCCAACCTGTATCACTGATGTTCCAATGTAACTCACCGGGACTTAAATCCAGCCAATATTTCCCAGTTATCTGGTGGGCATAACCGTATCCATGATTGTGAATTGTCATTTTTGGGTATCCGGTCGTACCAGAAGTAAAATAACAAAGAGCTTCCTCCTCATACTTCGTCCCAATTTTATTAAAATCTATCGAAGCAGAAGAAATCACATCTTCATAAGAATTCCAGTCTGGTAACGGATCACCTATCACCAATCTCGCTTTCAGAGTTGGACATTCATCAAACACCTCGTTGAGTTTCAGGGCATTTTCATGGTCTCCGATAAAGCAGGTAGCTTTGGATGCTTGAATACGATAAGCAATATCCTTAGGAGATAGTTGGGTAGTACCCGGCGAACATACGGCACCCATTCTTATAGAGCCCGTTAGCACCTCCCACCATTCCACTTCTCGTCCCACTACGAGAATAATCACCTCTCCTCGCCTGACACCAAGCTTTGATAAGGCGTTTGCGACTTGTTTTGATCTGGAAGAGAGTTCAGAAAAAGTAACATCTCGCCGATTATCATGATCATCTATCCATTTCATCGCCAATCGCGATTCATCTTGCCGCGCCCAAAAATCGATCACATCCTCGGCGAAATTATATTCCGCCGGAGGGTTCCACTCGAAATCCTCTCTCAAGCTCTGATAGCTATCTTTTAATTCTTGGCTCATCTATCTTTCTCCATCATTTATTAACTGCGTTACAGGCTTTCCGGATCGGCCTCTAAGCAAGTCACATCTAATTCGAGCAACAGCTTACATCTCTCGTCTATTTTTGGCATCTCATATTTATAGAAATACTCACAAGCGCGAAGCTTACCATCATAAAACTTTGTTGTAGTTTTATCTCGAGGACTAGAATGAGCAAAAACCGTCGTCGCCTGCTTAAGCCAAATCCATCCAATCACAACATGCCCCAGAGTATCCAGATATATACCAGAATTAGCCAACGCAACAGTGTCACCGTTATTCTTCTTTTCCTCATTTATTTTCTTAGTTACATCATCGATCAAACGAATAGTATTCTGAAAAACCGCAACGTGGGGTCGCAAAGATCCAAATGTATCAGCTTCTTCAATTGTTTTGTCAAATTCTGCTAGGAGTAGCTTAAAAGCAAGACCATCTTGCATAGACACTTTTCGTCCTAATAAATCTATACCTTGAATACCGTGAGTCCCTTCGTGGATGGGGTTTAATCTGTTATCGCGATAAAATCGTTCAATAGGAAAATCTCTAGTGTATCCGTAGCCACCCAACACCTGAATCGCATGTTTATTGGCCTCAAGACAAAACTCGGAAGGCCAAGATTTCGCGATTGGAGTTAGAATTTCTAAGAGTGTATTAATTTTCAAACGCTCCTCATCTGATTCGGCGACTAACTCTTTATCTAATAACCAGGCACAGTACAAGACCAACGCCATTGAGCCTTCTACAGCACTCTTTTGTGCTAATAACAATCGTTTTATGTCCGCGTGTTCAATAATAGGTATTTGTTGAGAAGAGGGATCTTTGTCACCGGGATGTCTACCCTGAGGCCGATCTTTTGCATATTGGAGGGAGTGTAGATATCCAGTATATCCTAAGACGGTTGCCGTCATACCGATCCCCACTCTAGCTTCATTCATCATATGGAACATATAAAAAAGTCCCTTATTTTCCTCGCCGACTAAGTACCCGTGACAATCGCCCTTTTCTCCAAAATTAAGAACAGTGTTCACCGTTCCTCTGAAACCCATTTTGTGATTGAGCCCTGCCAATTGAATGTTGTTCTTCTCTCCTGGTGTTCCGTCAGCCTCAAGCCTGAATTTGGGAACAATAAATAAAGAGATTCCTTTCACCCCTGCGGGTCCACCAGGAATTTTAGCGAGAACCAAATGAATAATGTTGTCAGAGAGTTGATGCTCTCCCGCCGAAATCCACATTTTGGTTCCAGACATCAAATAATGCCCTTCATCAGAGCGACTGGCACGAACCTTTATATCGGACAGAGAAGAGCCCGCCTGAGGCTCTGATAAGCACATGGTACCGAGAAAACGGCCTTCCACCAGAGGTTCCATATAGAGCTTCTTTTGCTCTTCGCTCGCATATTTCGACATCAAATTGATGGCAGCATGAGTAAGAAACCCATAAGCATTAGCTGATACGTCTGCCGCTGCAATATAGGCGCATGCTGCCTGGGCAACCACCCATGGATATTGCATACCACCGTAGCGAGACTCAGCCGCGATACCTGTAAAACCTCCCTCAGAGTAAGCCCTCACCGCCTCTTCAAGCTCCGGAATTACCTTAACTTCACCGTCTTCAAAGACCGGTTCGTTAGCGTCAAGGAGTGATGCGAAAGGCGCAAACTTATCTTCAGCTAGTTTCTTTCCTGCCTTAATTACAGCATCTAAGGTTTCGCGATCATGTTCACGATATCTCTCATTCTCAAGTAATGATTCGGTATCTAGAAACTCATACAGAAGAAATTCCAAATCTCGCTGATTAAGTAAAAGCTCCATAAAAAACTTACCTCCTCTTTTTAAAAACGAGCCATTAATTTTTAATTTTTAAATGTTGTGTGTCGAATTCTGCGGGCACAAACTCAGGCTCCTCTACAAGCGTTCCCCCCAATGGTGATAAACCAAGATTTTGAAAATCATAATCAGGACGGTCCACCTCCGTTTCACGAACTATGTGAGCACCAACTTCAGCTAATACATAATCTGTCGTATCGAACTCAGCAGGGACAAACTCTTCTAAATCTACTAGACTCTCCCAAGAGGTGCTTGTCGTCGCTTCTATAGCTTTAGGTCCGATTTTTTCATCTTCCGTTTCCTGTTTAGGGTTCCTCTTTTCAAGGATATGAACAATAGCCCCTGCCTTTTTTACGGCATCACGATATTTTTGGGCTTGCTCTTCACTCAAACCTTTTTTTATAACGATACTTTCACGAAGAAACATCTTGTCTATAGTGCTGGAATCAGCCTTAAAAAGTTTTGCTAAATTAGCTTTTACATCTTCCAACTCTCTTTCGACATCTATCTCTTTCTTGAAAATAATAGAATATGATTTTTCATTCATCGGAGTTTGCTATCACTATATTTATCCAATTCATAGGATAGCGGAAATGTGAATTTTCTTCAGTCAAAACTTTCCCAATTCAGTAAAATTTAATGCTAGTATTTCCTCGCACAGAAACCGCAATATAGATAAAGGCGAAAAAAATGTACGAAACAATCCTTGTAGAAAGAAAAGAATCTGTAGATTGGCTTACCCTTAACCGTCCAAACCGGTTAAACGCTATTAATCCTATAATGTGCGAAGAACTACAGGATTATTTCGGAAAACTTTCGCATAACCTTGAAACTAGGGTAATTATTATGAAAGGGGCAGGGAAATCGTTTTGTGCAGGCTATGACTTAACCGATGCGGTCGACATCGCCGAAGCTAATACAGTTGAGGGAATTCGATTCCAACGTCAAGTAAGTGAGATCTACATGCGAATGAGACGATGTCCACAACCCATTATCTGTCTAGCTCATGGAGCAACTACCGGTGGCGGATTCGCTTTTGCTTTGGCATCAGATATTAGGATTATTGAAAAAAACACTAAAATGAATGTGGCGATGGTGAAAATTGGTCTAACTGGTTGTGATGTAGGGATTAGCTACTTCCTTCCTCGTTCTGTGGGCGCCTCTATAGCCGCTGAATTAATGATGACCGGCAATTTCCTAGATGCTGAAAGAGCAGAAAGACTCAATCTTGTCTCTCGAGTTGTTGATCTCCATCAGCTTGAAGATACTGGAGCAAAGATGGCAGAAGATATGCTAAAAGCCTCACCGATGGGCCTCCGTTTCACTAAAGAGGGTCTCAATATTTCCATCGATGCCAGTAGTCTTGAATCCGTAGTGGCTTTGGAAGACAGAGGTCAAATTCTTTGTTCGGCAGCAGGATACTTTAAGGAGGGTATTGATGCCTTTAGACAAAAAAGAAAACCAGAATATAAGTAATACTGCGAAAATAGTTTGCTAAGCGTGAACAGTTTTTATCAGCTGGTCCCAACGAGTGAACCTATCTTCCTCATCCATCGCTAAATATAAAGATACTCTGTCAAGCAACCCGTCGTAACGCTTTAGAAGTGTTGCTCCGACGTTGCTCGGTTTTTCCACTACCGCCAACTGATCTATAAGATCTTCAGGGATTATTTTTATCATTTCAGCTATATTGCCTTCCCGCATCAACCCATTCAGCCGCTTGCCTAAATCACCAAACCCGTGATGCTCCAAGACCGCTAAATAACTAGGAGTAGACCCGTAGAATGCTATTTGGCGACGGACGGAATTCTCCATGTAATCGATCTCGTCCTGACTCTCACCAGTTATCACAAAGACTGGAGCGTATAACTCTATGTTTTCTACAGAACGACCTCCTTTTTTCGCACCAGTCTCCAGATTGGGAACCACCACTTCTCGCAGGTAACTTGGAGAGTGCATTGGATGGACGTGGAAGCCATCAGCAACTTCCCCAGCTGCTTCACACATGCGAGGATTTACTCCAGCCAAATATATAGGTATGGAAGGATGCTCTAAAGGTCCCGGGTTAAAAAAATCATTGATGAGCTTGAATTTGTAAAAAGGGCCATCATAGGCTGGTCTTTGACCCGTTTGGAAAGTTTCCCAAACAGACCGGACACACCGAATATAATCGATTATTCGATCGGCAGGCCGATCAAACGGCATCGAGAATCTTCTCTCTACGTGCTGCCTGACCTGAGTCCCAAGACCAAGGCGGAATCGGCCACTGGAATATTTCTGTAAGTCCCATGCAACCTGCGCCATCGAGAAAGGCGACCTAGCAAAAGCGACGGCAATATTTGTGCCTATTTCCAATTTCTCTGTATTCGCCGCGGCATAGGCTAAAGGGATCAAGGCATCATGTTTCGCTTCAAAGGTCCAAACGCAATCAAATCCTAAAGTTTCGTAACCTCGAGATTTCTCTGCAACTAGCTTTGGATCAGACGCAGCCATCAAAGTATCAATTTTCATAATTACTCTAATCTCCTCAATAAATCACTTATTGGTCAAGAGGGGAACCAACTACCCGGTCAAATTCCAGAGCCCTCATCAAACCATAATTCGAATTTTCCAGCAGACTCTCGGGACTTCTCTAAACCCTCGAGTACCTCCGTCAAAAGCTCTCCGGAACGCATATTCGAGGGAAGCACATCATTAATCCTCTTCGGAAGATCAAGCTTCAAACCCATCATCAGCTCTTTAAAATCCGTCTCACTCACTTTAAGTGAAAGTCTGCGGTTAAATTGCTTTTCTTCTGCCACACTGCTCTCTGTGAAACCATTGTAGTCATGTCCGGGGAAAAGCCGAGTGTCACCTGGTAAAGCAAAAATCTTATTGTTAATGGAGTGGTACAGAACGTTAGGATCACCCTCCTGAAAGTCAGTTCTTCCACACCCTCTAATCAATAAAGCATCCCCTGTGAAAGCCATACTGCTATCGTCTAACAGATAAGTCAGGCAACCCGCAGTGTGTCCTGGCGTGGCAAGAGCCCGTAAGAAGCGATCCCCGAAATGGACTAAATCACCATCTTGTAGATTCCTATCAGCTCCGTGAACCCCGGAAGCGTTCGAGATGCAAATTATCGCCTTGGTCTTTTGCTTCAAAAACCAAGCAGCGGTAATGTGATCTGCGTGACAATGGGTATCTAGAATCACAGCCAACTCCAGGCCTAACTCTTGGATTAATTTGAGATCGCGATCATATTTTTCATAGACAGGATCAATGATCGCACAAAGTCCAGATGCCTTATCTCCCAATAGGTAAGTATAGGTAGCTGATTCGCTGTCGAATAGTTGTCTGAAAATTAGCAATCCTGTGCGTTCTGTCATTTGATTAAGGCTACCAGATCTAACTCCAAGATATTCCCTAAATCAGCTATAGCTTGACTCTCCGAGCGAACCTTAATCGTTTTCATCCCCATAGCGCGTGCAGGTTTCAAATTAATCCCTAAGTCGTCTAGATAGACAATTTGCTCGCATGGCATTGCAAGCCTTTCACACGCTAGCTCATAAATCTCTTTCTCCGGTTTTCGAAACCCCACCTTGCTCGACTCAATAATATGATTGAAGAAACTCATAGCTTTTTCGGTTGCAACTGCCTCTTCCCGAGTACTTGACATCCCTGCGCCAATCCCCGTCTTAGTGTTGTTAGTAAGACATAGTTGCTTATAATCAATCCTTAAATAAGACAGAACCTTGAGCATTTTTTTTCTGATACTACAACTCAACAAGGGCACAACGTCCTTCCCTCGTATTCCATGGCCCTTAGCCCTACTTTCCTGATAAAAAGATTCATCAAATTGTTCCAGATTGATTTTACTAGATTCAAACAATGCCCAGGCATTGGTACTAGGATTTGTAGCGTTAATACCACGAATAAAATCCTTAGGAATTTTATTCTCGATCTCAAACCGGTTGAACGCCTCAAATGGTGATTCAGTGACCACTCCACCAAAATCCCATATTATTCCATTAATTTTATTCATATTCTTCAAGGTCTCAACTTTGTATCAGTTTCTAA
>MDTG01151252.1_pt1 | contig 13171 bp, 10 predicted proteins | sample 811421 | NCBI WGS metagenome assembly MDTG01 (sample SAMN05326645, study PRJNA326480) | marine metagenome | isolation source: seawater | place: Pacific Ocean: South East | collected 2011
TGGCTCAGGTTCAGGTTCAGGTTCAGGTTCAGGTTCAGGTTCAGGTTCAGGTTCAGGTTCATCTGGAATATTATTTATAGTTTGACAAATTTCACCAAGAGCATTATTTAATACTAAAGTACTATCATTAATTTGTGTTAAATTACTACCTGAAAATGGAATAGTAAAGAAGGCATTTTGTATTCCTACTCTGTTTAATTTATGTCTTCCAATATTTTTCATAATGTTTGCAAATTTTTGTTTTCTACTTGTTCCGTCATTACCTCTATCTCTGTATTGTAATATTTTAAATTTTCTTAGACGTTTAAATCTAGTATATGAAACAACTGAAAAGTCAATATCTCTACCTGTTTCTCTTCCAGCTATTGTAAATGTAGATGGATCTAAATTTAATTCATAATTAGTAGTACGAACTCTTTCAAGAGCGAATTTCGCATCACAAACTTTTAAAAATGTAAATTCATCAGTAATTCCATGAATATTACTATCTGTATCATCTTTTGTAGTCTCTCCATTATCATTTTCGGTATCTGCGTATAAATAATATGAACGACGATCTACTAATTCCAATAAATCATCATACAAAACATCAATAATTGCTTGATTATCAAATACTTTTCCAGTAAAATCTTTTGAATATTCAATGTTATCGTATATTGTTGTTGTAAGAAAATTACCATCTTCTACATTTTTAGTTGTAAAAATAAGTCTATGTGGATATGTAGTTCTAGGTATATCAGGTAGATCTGTTTTAAATGTATACACACCTTCTGAAACAACTGAAGATATAATAGGGGGGGGATCGGACATAAAAATATTATAAATTTAAATATTATAAAACTTATTATATTTAAATTACAAAAAAAATACATATTCATATGGTGTTAAATAATAAATTAAGAAAGAATTGGATTAGCGTCATTAAATCCTTGCATTTCATCATAATACCATTTCATTGCTAAATATGGAGGATTAGCATTAGTATTATCACCAATTAAATTAAGATTTGGTCCAGATCGCAATAGATTTTGAATTGTGTTGTAATTTATAGCATAATCCCAATACTGAAGTTTACTTAAATAACCACTAAATCCACCTTGTTGTGTACACCATATTTTTCCATAATTTTGTCTTGGAACACCTGTTAATGTATGTCTACGAATTAAAGAACCATTAAAGTAAATATCAAGTGTTTTATTTTGAACTCGCAAGGTTAAGCATATCCATTTTGATACTGGTACATTATCAATCTCAATTTCTTCTAAAACATTATCATATGAATTCATAAATATAGATAAAACATTTGTATTAGGTTTAATATAAACACCAGGGCAATTGTTAGGATAACTAACACCTGGTTTAAGTTTTGGGCTATTTTCAAAACTGTTATCTCCTTTATGCCATATGTGTTGATATTTATTTTGTTGATAGAAAATATTGTCAATATATATCCAAGAATTGTAAGTAAATTCTATACCGTTAGTTTCATCATTAGAACGATAAATTGGTTTAGAGCCGTCCATATTTGGATCAACTTCAATAACATATCCTTTTTGTCCATCAATCATTCCATCAATAAGAATAGGTGTTCTGGAAGGAGATAAGAAATAGTTTATAATATAAAATCCTATACGGAAAAGAAATATAAAAAGTACAATAATTATAATAAGAAAAACAACCTTACTTATCATAGAGTTTGATTCAAGAAAATCTTTACTTGAATTAGTAAGTGAACCTGTAGCTGCTGTTGAATTTGACAACATGCTATTCATTGTTGAATTATTACTAGAAACACCAAATGTATTACTAGATGAATTATTTCCTAAAGAGGCTGTATTTAAAATGGAAGAATTATTTGCCATGCTTTACTAAACTATAAGCTGATTTTATTTATTGATTAATTATATTTAAAAAATAAAAAAATATATTTTGTAAATTTTCTTATTTTTTATTTATTTAAAAAACATTATATTCATTAGTTTCTTGTCCGTCTTTGTAAAATGTAATTTTCATGTCATAATTTCCAAATAAAAGATTTCCTCCAAATCCTTTTCTATATTCATCATATACTTGTTGCGGTGTTAGATCATATGGAAAAAATACAATTTTTGATATGTAACCCATAAATCCAGCATTTTCATCTAAATTTTTTGGATTATTACCAGGTGTAAGTTCAATATTAGATTCATTATTTATTTTAGGTACACCAGGTAACATACATGTTTTTGTAAGTTTACCATTAATATATACATCAAGTGTTCTATTATTAAGGACCACACCTAAATGAACCCATTTTTGAAGATTAATATTTTTAATATTACATAAGAAACGTTGGTTTGCGTCAGGTTTTGAAGGATCTGAACTATAACAATTGACAGCAACTGTAAGGTTGTTTTCAACTGGACTAAAAAATACCATCGGGTTGAAAGTAGCTTTACCACCCGCAGTATCTGGTCTAAATAACATTACTTTTGGTTCTCCATATTTATAATTCCAATCATCAATATAAAACCAACCAGTAATAGAATAGTTGTTTTGATATGTTTTCAAATTACTTGCGAGAATTGTAGAATGTGTATTTGCGTCAGTAATAGATGATGCTAAGTCAGTGGAAGTATCAAATAATTTAGAGTAATATAAAAGATAGAATATACTACAAAAGATGACAACAAGAAGAATTATTCTAGATGTTCCTTCAACTTTTCCTGAACCAATGTAGTAAAATCCTACAATAATAAAAACAAATATAAGTAAATTTAATAAAGATTTTAAAGTAAATGTGCTAGAATTACTGGAATCAGATGATGACATAATATTTTTAATAATTACTTTATAATTTTATTTAAAATATTATATTATTATTTTATTTGAAAATTTGATATTACTAAATATTACTAAGTGTTTATGTGATGTTTATGTTTATCTTATAATATTGGTGGTGTTGATGTATAAAAATATTTGTATATTTTGTCAATATCACGTTTTGAAAGAACATTAGAAAAATACATTACATTACATATTGCGCCTTCAACTCCATCATTGTCTCCAACTAAAATAGCATCATTAAAAAATAATGGTGAAATATTTGGTGTTGAAGAAACAATTCTATTATTAATAAAAATATCTAAAGTGCCCGAATCATAATTAAACACAATATGATTCCATTTTTGTAATAAAATATCTTTACTTCTAAATGCTATTTTGGTTTTACATTTGTTTTTGTTTAATAGTGTTTTATTTTCATCATTACTATCATCATTACTATCATCTGATACTAAATTTGAATTTATTAATTCAACTGGGCAACTTTTAACTTGTACTTTTAATTGTTTCAAATATGGATTATAGGACGCATCTAATTTATTACCAAATTTAATAATTGATTTATAAATATCAGTTATTTCTTCTTTATTTCCGTCATAATTATCAATATAAAACCAACAACTAATAGAATAGTTATAGTTCAATTTATCATTATAATTGTAATTATAATCAATTCTAGGACGTAACATTTGATCAACCGTTTTATCTGTAGTTATGGTATTAAAACTATTTAAATAATTCATTATTTGATCGGTGTATTCGCCTTGAAAAGGAGATAACGATTTAATATACTCACGAAGAGAATCAGGGTCATTCATTAATTGATTAATATTATCTACCATGTCCGGGTTTTCGTCTAATATATTTTGAAGTAATTCAGGATCAAATTCATCTTTTAATTCTTCTAATTTTTCGTTTATTTCATAGTTCAAATTTGGGTCTCCTAGATTAATATATGTTTCTTGATTTTTCATAAATGAGTCATATGAATTATAAAATTTTTGACTAATATATTTAAAAATATTTGAATTTATTATATCTTTATTCAGATCATTATAACTAGTTAAATAATTTGATTTATTTAAGTAAACAGGAGAGTTTAATAATTGTTTACCATCGTATAATATAAAATAAATTGTTAATAATGGAATTACATATGATACAAAAATTATAATAACAAATGTTATCAAAAGGTAAATTGAGAATATATTAGTTTTTTGAATATCATCTTGAATATATTTCATTGTATCATTTAAAAAACATCCTAAATAATAAAATAGATTTTTTAAAACACTTAATAAGTTTTGTAATGGAAATTTACTATTTTTACTTTTTCCAAGCAAACTTGTAAATGTAGATATTGAAAATAAAGCTATTAATGTTATACTACCATAAAGAACTATTTTCATTAATGTTTCAGTAATTTGAGGTTGATTTTGAAAATATTCAAAAAATTTAATAAAAATATAAAATGAAAGTAATGAGACAAATAATATGTAAATGTATTGACTTCCAAATAATGATATAAATTCAAATAAAGATTTCGAATTATAAAAAACATCCTCCTCATCAAAATATAAATTATATATAACAATTAATGCTATAAAGAAAAATATAACAAAAAGAGTAAATGTTATTGTTTTTAATCCAATAAAATGATAAATATTTAAAGGATTACCGATGTAATAAAAAACTGATAGAAAAATAAATAAACCAAGTGTAATATATAAAAATAGTTTGGCATAAAATGGATCATTACCAAGTTGTTCGACTGATGTATTTTGAAGAACCATTTTTATAAGTATTAATAATAAAGTTTATTATTTATTCAATTCTAAATCATAAAAAAGATTTTGCGGTTTTTTCACCATGACAATTTCTACATAATGCTTCTAAATTATTAACATTATTCGAACCACCACTGTGTAAAGGTTGAATATGATCTACTTCAAATGATCCTGGTAATTTTATTCCACAACCATTACATTTCCAATCTTGACGACTGGCCACATGTTTTTTTTTTGTCTCGCTCACACTTCTTTTATTTTTATTATCATATCCAGAATTCATCATTCTTTTATATTGTGGTGTATTAAATGTTGGATCAATATTATCATAAGGAGATTTTGAAGTATACATTTGAGATAAATTTGGAACTTGAAGCAATGGAGTAAATAATTCTTTTGCATCTTTGTCAATTGGTGCGTATTGTATTAAATTTTTAATTGACTGCATAAAATAATAACTTTTACTTGGGTCTTTTTTAAACATTAAATAAAAAGAAAAAGCAATAAAGGTATAAAACATGAAAATAGCATATTTTTTATATTTTTTATACATATTCAAGAAAATATGGTCATAATACAAATCATAGAGAAAAATTCCTAAAAATAGTAGAAACAAAATTTCTAATTTCATACTTATATATATAAAAAATAAAAATGATTAACATCGTAATAATTATAATGTATAAAACACTTTGAATATACAAAAGCTTATGATATGATAATTTCGGTGGTGGAGGATTATAAATTTTTATATAATCACTCCAAAATTCGTCAAATTTTTTTGGTTCAGAATCAAAATGTGATAAAACAATATCATCTTCATTAATATCTTTTAACTTTTTAATTTCAATTACATGTTGTTTGGTTTTATTAAATATAAATGTGTATAAATTATGAAGATAATTCATTAAATTAGTTTTATTATCAAGAAAATTTACAATTGAAATATTTTCTAAATAAAGAAAGTAAAGTTTTTTAAAATTTTGATGTGGAATAAGAAAACCACTATGAATAAATGTATTATACATATTTTTTTTGGTTGATTTATTTGGTAGTTGTGGATAATTATGAACATAACTTTGCATCACTGGCCAGTAATGTTTTTCCCACAATATTTGAAAATAAATATTATCCATTAATTTTTAAATTAAACAATTATATAATTGTGAAATAAAATTGATTTAAAATTATTTTTCAATAGAATGTAACAACAGTATCAAAAATGAGTGATGAAATTAATACTTATGAGTTAGAAAAAAAAGAAAATTATTGTAATAATTGTGGTAATTATGGTCATATATTCAATCAATGTAAAAGACCTATTACAAGTATAGGTATAATTTGTATTCGTAAAGTTTCAAATAATTATGAATATTTATGTGTTCAAAGAAAAGACAGTATGGGTTATGTTGATATTTTAAGAGGAAAATATAATTTATGTAATCATTTTCAATTAAAGAATATTTTAGCGGAAATTACAAAAAGCGAATATGATAGATTAGTTATAAACGATTTTAAAACTTTATGGATAAAATTATGGGATATTCAAAATAAAAAAGAGCTTATTCAATTAGAATCGAATACAAAATCAAACAATGAAATTAAATTAACAAAATTAAAACAAACAGATATATTTAAAAATTTTAAAGCAAAATTTGAAGAACCTGAATGGGGATTTCCTAAAGGTCGAAGGAATTTTAAAGAAGCAGATATTGATTGTGCTTTACGTGAATTTGAAGAAGAAACTGGAATAAATAGAGGAAAAATTAATTTAATTGAAAATATATATTCATTAGAAGAAATATTCACAGGTTCAAATTTGAAATCATACAAACATAAGTATTATTTGGCATATATTGATCATGATAATAGTATTGATCTTTCAAATTATCAAAAATCAGAAATTGGTGATATAAAATGGCTTAGTCTTGATGAGTGTTTAAAACGATTTAGATATTATAATTATGAAAAAATAGATTTGATTAAGAAGTTAGATAATATTTTAAAAGAATTTCATTTAGTATTTAATTAATCAATAATACATAATAAATAATACATAATAAATATAATATATTCATTAATATTAATATTGTATCATGGATGAAAATCAAAAAATTAATTCAAAAGAAAAAAAAAAGATGATTAAAAAAATAAAAAATAAAAAACTTTTGGATGAGATAAAATTAACAAAAACATTAAATTTGTTTTCTCAAGAAAATCAAAATGTTGTAAATCAAATGTTTTTAACATATCCACATATATCTGATCCATCATTACAAAGTAAAATAACATTGAAAAAGGAATTTTTTTATCCATATGATGGTAAAATTAAACCAATAAAAAAGGAAGCGAATGAAGCTTGTTTTAAACCATTTACATTATCAAACCATCAAAAAATGATAAAACATTTTATGTCATCTCAAACACCTTATAATGGATTATTACTGTATCATGGCTTAGGAAGTGGTAAAACATGTTCAGCTATTGGAGTAACTGAAAATATGAGAAAATATATGGAATTACAAGGTAAAATAAAAAGAATAATTATTGTTGCTTCACCAAATGTACAAGAAAATTTTCGTTTACAGCTTTTTGATTACACAAAATTAGTAAAAACAAAAAGTGGATGGGAATTTTCTAGCGAAAGATGTCAGGGACAAAATTTTTTGGATGATTTAAGTCACATTAATACACGTGAATTATCATTAAATGCTATAATTCAAAAAGTGAATAAAATTATTAATAAGTATTATCTATTTATGGGATATATTGAATTCGCTAATTATATTAAAAAAAAAATTGATAATTCAAGTCAAATTCTAAATAAAAATAAGGAATTTTATATAAAAAAAAAACTAAATTCATTATTTAAAAATAGATTGCTTGTTATTGATGAAATTCACAATATAAGAGCAACTGATGATAATTTATCATTATTTCAAGATAAGAAAGGTGAAAATTCTAAAGATAAAAAAAAAGTGGCATCACAACTTTTAAAATTAATACGATATGTAGATCAAATGAAATTATTATTTTTATCAGCAACACCTATGTATAATGATCCAAAAGAAATAGTATTTTTATTAAATATACTTAATATGAACGATAAACGTCCTTTGATACATATAAATGATATATTCGATAAGAATGATAATTTAAAAGTGAAAGATGGTAAAGAAATTGGTAAAGAATTATTAATATTAAAATCAAGAGGCTATATATCATATGTTCGTGGTGAAAATCCATATACTTTTCCTTATGCGGTATTTCCAAAACAATTTGAAAATAATAGATCTTTATTTTCAATTAATTACCCTTCAAAAATGTTTAATGGAAACTTAATAACAGAACCTATAAAATACAGTGATTTATATGTAAATATTATAACAGGTAATCAAGAACAATCTTATTTAAAATTAATAAATGATCTAAAACGTAATATGACTGAAAAAGAAATGGAAGCATTTTCGTATAGTGAAAGTTTTGGATATAATATGATAATGAAACATCTAGAATGTTTAAATATGTCTTATCCAATTAAAGAAAATCAAAGAAAAAATCAACAAGAGAACGAAAATGAGAATATATTTAATAATACTATTTTTACAGGTAAGAAAGGATTAAAAGAATTTATGACATATAAATCATCATTGACGCCTCCTTCAAAAAATAATTTTCGATATCGTGATTTAAAAACATATGGAAGAATTTTTTCAATGAAAAATATTGCTTCTTATAGTGTTAAAATATTTAACATTATGAATGAAATTCTAAAAAGTAAAGGGATTGTATTAGTGTACAGTCAATATATTGATAGTGGTATTATTCCATTGTGTCTCGCATTAGAAGAATTAGGTTTTAAACGTTATGGTGAAAGAGAAAAATCATTATTTTATCAAGACAAACAAGATAAAAATTATAAGTTTGAGAAAAGAGATAGTCAAACCATGAAACTATATTCAGAATTGAAAAAATATGATGTAAAAACACAAGCAAGTTATGTTGTAATTAGTGGTGATGCTTCATTATCTCCAAATAATAATGAAGAACTTATTTCTGTCTCGTCTGATAATAATAAATATGGTTCTATAGTCAAGGTTGTATTGATATCTCAAGCTGGAAGTGAAGGATTAGATTTTAAAAACATACGTCAAGTTCATTTATTAGAACCTTGGTATAATAGAAGTAGACTCGAACAAGTTATTGGACGCGCAATAAGGAATTGTTCACATAAAAATTTACCATTTGAAGAAAGAAATGTATGTATCTATCAACATGTTTGTATGTTAGAATCAAATCCTGATGAAGAAACTGCTGACTTATTAACTTATAGGAAATGTGAAACAAAAGATATAAAAATATCAAAAGTAAAACGTATTTTAAAAGAAAATAGTATAGATTGTAATTTGAATTATTTACAGACAGTTTTTGCGGATATGAAACAAGAAATAAATTTAAATTTATCAAATGGTGAAAAGATAAAATATAATGTTGGAGACAAACCTTTTACTAGTTTTTGTGATTATAGTGAAACTTGTCATTATACATGTATGGATAAACTTGATATAACAACATTAACAAATAAAGATCTTAATATTACTACATTAAGTGAAGATTATTATCAAGTTACATTTCGTAAAATATTTGAATATTTGCGTGGTCTTTTTAAAGAGCAATCTGTATATAAAATCGAAGAATTAATAAATTCTATTATAATACAGATTGAAAAAGATAAAGATACCTCTAATAGTTTAAAAATTAATGAGGTAACAAAAATAAATATTTTATATGCTTTAAATGAAATAACAAATAATCAGAATTATGTATTTTATGATAAATATAATAGATCAGGTCATATAATAAATATTGATTATTTATTTTTATTTACTCCTTTTGAATTAAGTGAAAAATTATATTCTAGTTATGAATATTTTCATAAAATAACTAGAAAAGAACCTTCTTTTGAAATTGTAAAAAATAAAAATCAAACAATTTTAGATCAAACAAATGTAAACGATAAGAATAAAGATGTCAATATAAATACTAGTAAATTTAATAAAATTGAAAAAATATATAAAAAAATAATAGATAAATACAACATAATTCTTCAAAATCATCATAATTTAAGAGGAGTACAAGATATTGATAAACATTTTTATTTCGTTTATGAAACATTTCATTCAAATAATTCTATTGACGCAAAAGATATAAATCAAATAGTGTGTAGCTATTTAATTGAATATTTATCTGAAAAAGAAATTATTGATCTTGGATTTTTTATTTTAACTAAATTATGGGACAAAAAAACAGAAGAATTTGAAACTAAATTCAAATTGTATGAATATATATATAGCCATTTTAGGAATTTATTGATCGAACCATCTAGTGCTGAAGATACTGGAAAATATGCTATTTATTTTTATATTAAAGGAAAAAATGAATTATATATTATTGATACAAATATTCAAGAAATACGTGAAATTAATATTGAAGATGAACGTGATTTTTCCAATGTTTTTCAAAAATATATATTTGATAATAGAGAAAAATTAAATAATATTATTGGATATGTTAGCACATTTAAAGACAAATCAAGAGTATTTAAAACAAAAATAATTCAACAACAAACTAAAGGTGCTAGATGTGATAATCAAAAAAAAGGAGAGATTGTAGAAATATTAAATAAAATATTAGGTCGCGAAGAATATAATAAAACAAATGTATCTAGAATATCAAGAAATCAATTATGTTTATTACAAGAAATGTATTTAAGATACTTTAATTTAATTAAAAAAAATGATAAAATATGGTTTTTAACTGAAAGTCAAGACAAGTTATTTTTAAATTAAAAAATTGAATATAAAAATAAAGTTATAAATAAAGCTATCAAATAAAGACATTATTACAATGAGTCTTGTATTGAAAAGTAATTTAGGTGAAACGCACAATGCTGTATTGTTTCAAGAAAATATGTTAACTAAAAAAGTTGTATTACCTATTAATAAAATTCATTCAAATATGAAAAGTGTTTTACAATCATATTTAAATTTTAATTATACAGGAAAATGTTTTGAAGAAGGATATATTGAAAAAAATAGTATAAAAATTATTAGTTATACTAATGGACTATGTGTATCTGATACTTTGGAATTTCATGTAGTTTTTACTTGTAATATTTGTATTGTTTCTGATAATATGATGCTTGAATGTAAAATTGAAAATAAAAATTTAAGTGGTATAAAATGTAATGTTATTTTAAATAAAATTATAGGTGATGAAGAGGAATATGAAGATAAAAAACAAGAAAAAGAAGATAATGTTTCAGAAGCAATTGTAATATTTTGTTCAAGAGATCATCATTATGGAAATGATATGTTTAATAGTGTAGAAGTAAATGATAAAATTTTAGTAAAAGTAATTGGATCAAAATATGAATTATTTGATGATTATATTTGTGTAATTGGAAAATTTATTAAAAAAACTTAAACAAAATATATAATAATAATAAAACAAATAAAAATTATTTAAAATTATGAATGAAAATAACATATTAAATCTTTACAAAAATAGAGAAGATTTTTTAATTTTATTAAAAAAAAATATTGAAAATTTATCTATAAAAGAACAAACAAATATATTGGAAATGATGATGAATGAAAACATTAATATAAGTGAAAATAATAATGGATCATTTATAAATATTTCTTCTCTTAAAGATGAATTCCTTATTAAACTTCATGATTTTGTTGATATTCAAATGAAGCAGACGGAGATGTTTAACAAAATAGAAAATCAAAAAGAAATAATTCGTGAAAAATACATGAATTAAAAAATGAAATTAAAAGAATATTACTTTTAATATTTTAGATAATCATGAATAATTATATAGAATTATATTCATATATGTATGTTGGTAAAACAAAAAAAACAAATTACATAAAACAAGAAAAATCATCATTTAATATTAAAAAAAAAGAAAATACAAGTCATTTAAAAAATAAACATGAACAATCTTGTAATATAAATTTTGATACACAGTTTTGGATTTTTTATTATTTATTAGAAGGAGAAGATAATTACATATTAAATAATAAAAATTTTAAGAAAAAGCAAAATATAATTTATGATGTATTACAAAATATATTACAATTTAAATCCGTATACCAAAACACTGCGTATTATAAAAAAAATAAATTAATTGAATCATTTACAAATATTGATAATAATGATATTGATTTATGTGGGTTTTCATTTTTGTGTACAATTAATAAGATAATATTTTTTGTTAAAAATAAACAATTTTATTTTACAAATTATCCGGATTATAGTGAAAGTTTAAATATACATGAAGATGAAATAAATAATTCAATTAAAAAATTTGTTTTTATTGATGAAGAATATAAAAAAATTCAATGTGTAGAAGAAAATGAATGGAAATTGAAATTAAAGGAAAATATAGAAAATCGTGTTTATGTAAAAAATCCAAATAAACTAATTTATTCTATAACTAATTATAAACTTCAAGAATTATATGATTTAGCTAATACATTAAATATAAATTATCATATTAAATCAAAAAAAGCAGATGTGTATAAAAATATTTGTGATAACATTATATCTTCATTATTTTTTAAAATGAAATAAAAAATAAAAAAATTGAATATAAAAAATAATAATTATTATTAAACAAGATACTTATCTTTAATGGCTGAATATAAAAAAGAAAATAAGAATGAATTAAATAAATTTTTGCAATATTATTTATCAAATATATCATCGAAAAATTTAGAATTTGAAATCCGTTTTGGAACAAAGGGTAAAAAATTTATTAAAAATGATATTGATAATATTATTAAAAAACTTTTATCAGAGGGTTTCGTGATTCAAAGAAATAATGAATATACATTAAAAATAAATAGTGAATTTGTTCATTCTTCTGGACAGGTAAGACAAAATTCAAATATTAGAACAGAGATTATAGGTATTCATAATATACGAAAGTATTGTAAATCAAATGTTTTAAGTGAATTTATCACACATAAATTTTTACGAAAAAGAAGAGAAAGACTAGAAAATATGAGTAATCCTTTTGATGTTAAAAAGTATAATCTTCGTTATTCAATTGAAGAAGAAGAAGAATTGTCGCCACAAAATGGTGATATTCAAACATTAGTATCTACATGGAGTGATCATAAAAAAAGTTTTCGTTTAATAAATCGTCTTGAATTAGAACATCCTGATTATCCATTCCGTATTGATATAAGTACAGTAAAAACATCAAAAAAATTAAAAAACCATAGTTATGAATTCACATACACTATTGAAGAATCTAATGTATTTCAAAATAATATAATTTATGAAGTTGAAATTGAATTATTAAATGAAAAAGTAAAACAAAAAGTTTTTGATTTGTTAGATGAAGAAAAAGATAAATTAAAAATATTAAAATATTATGAAAAAATGTTAAAAATGGGAATAAGATATATATTAAGCGGTATTCAAAGAACTAATTTTCCAATTGATCATTATGAAATGACTAATGTATTACAGTCATACTTAAA
>MDTG01256195.1_pt1 | contig 13171 bp, 1 predicted proteins | sample 811421 | NCBI WGS metagenome assembly MDTG01 (sample SAMN05326645, study PRJNA326480) | marine metagenome | isolation source: seawater | place: Pacific Ocean: South East | collected 2011
GGAGGGACGATAAATTAACGGATGTTTCTATTGAAATAAATCCTAGTAAGAAAGAACAACAATTAACATTTATGGGTCTTAGTGTTAGTATTTAATTATGAAAACTGTATTACATACTGTGAAGCGGTGTTTGACGAACCAGGGTATGTGCCATTTGGACTATCTTTAACTTTTATTGTAGCATCACCACCGCTGCCGTCCTCATTAACATCAACATTAACAGCTAGTAAATACCAGTAATCAGCACCATCGTTGTCCCAGCCCGTACTTAATCCTGTGTTAATTGTTACATTTGAGTTACCAGTCACTTCAAAATGATCGCTCGCGTTCATATCATCAATAGAGTAATACATATTTTGCTCTCCGTAAAATTTGATCTGTATATAGTCTCCGTTGCTAGATGCCCAGTCGTTAGCTGCTATACCAGAAACATTAAGTTCCCCGATTGAACCTGAACCTACCTGGTCGGTCCAATATGATGAACCACCATAATAACCACTTTCACCTGTATTGGTTGCTTGACTATCAAATGCATATTGGAAATCAACCTGCCATCCAAACCAACTGGAAGCAATATTAGGATTGCCATATTTATCGTTTATGTAATTTGCTAATAATTGGATTTCTTCATCTGGGTAAAATGCAGGCGGTCCCGGATCTTCACTATTATTATCACTTTGTGTGTCCTTATTAATAGTCCATTTATTACTTACAGTTGCTTTTATTCTCCAACCACACGCATCGTCGTTAGCTGGAACTAAAGCCTCTACGACACCGTTCCATGTATCATTCTGTCCCTGAGAGTCAAAAATGCTACCGCCTGTAGAGCTATCACCTAAATAATTGAAAAAACTATTGTCAAAATTTCCAAGATGTGAGTCAGCAAAAACCTCTCTAGGAAATCTTACTTCAATTTCAATTTCTGATCCATATGGAATCTTATCTCCTGATTCATATAACACGGGCGCCCCCCCTGATACAGTAAGATAGTTATCTTTTATTATTATTTGAGGAGTTAAAGTGGTTTGTATTAAACTATTTGGAATTGGTAAAGGAATTTCAACAGATTGTTGTGTGAATTCTTCTAGTTCTATTTCAAAAGTATTGGTGTCACCGTCATATTCTCCATTTGTATAGCGATTAAATTGAGATACTATCTTATCATTTCCACTTGAACCCTTGGTATAAGATACTCTAATATTCCATCTCCAGGAATTAGCGTGGGTCCAATAAGTAGTATTGCTATTTTCTGTATATTTAATAGCCTGATCGTCAAAATAAAGTTCTACATCGCCATTCTCAACACTACTATCACCCTGTCCTTCTCCATCTTCCCAAGGTTTTATAATCCAGCCAGATCCTGCCTCATTAGCGTTAGCACCTACTATATTGTATATTAAACCATCACCTGTATCTACAGATGAACCAACATGACCGTTGGTTGTCCAGTGATTCAAATTTACATTACTTGAAACATCTACCCAATCTGGAATATCAATACTTCCCTTATTGTAACTAATATCAAATGTAAATTGGTTAAACATAGTAAGAGTTGGAACTGGAGTGCCAGAACCGCTGTTATAATTATTATCTTGTGGGTCCGGACCAGTTGCATAAATACGACCTAATTTATTTTTAAATGATAATCTCAAGGTAAGTGGAGAAGTGCCAGCATCAGAATACCTATTAAAATATAATTTATCTACTTCAAAATCACTTTCTTCGAAATCCCCTACTATAATAGTTGTTTCTGGACTATAATTCCAATCATCAATATTGTCCTTTCTATTTGCTGACTTTACAACAATATTTGAACCATAATCAGGACATCTTCCTCTAGAAAATGGCATTAGAGCATCTGAATCTTCTACATCGGTACTACTTTCTATTAATGTAAAATTTAATTTTCCACTAGATACAACTACGTTACGTGAACCATCATATAAACTACTTTGACTTTTTGTAGTATAGGAACTTCCATCTGTGTATTTACCAGAAACATTTACCCATTTATCATTAACACTATCATATTTGAAAACCATAGCATATCCATTACCAGAAACATCTACAGGAGGATGAGATTGAGAGTATGGATATTGTGTAGCACCAACACACAATACATCTCCTGTTTCATTTAAATCTACACTATATCCAAATAAAGCTTTATCATCTCTCATGGTGTCGGCTGTGTTAAATTCAGCAAACTCGTTTCCAGAGATATCTCCACCAACTTGAGTAGCCGTTCTCAAAAATATCTTAGAAGTGGAATTTCCTCCCATTCCTGAATGATTTCCACAATAATAATATAATTTTGGTGAATATGGTTGTATAGTAATAGTTATATTAGCTCCAGAAGTTCCAGGAGCTATTCCACCGCCATATGTATCTGTTACTCCAGTTGTAAATTGAAGACCTCCTGGGGATGCGTGTATTCCATTCTGTGTTGTAGAAAAGTATAATGGATGCCCACCACCACCGGCATTACTGCTATCTGATAGGTCGAATATGTAAGTATTTCCAACTACAAAATCCAAATCGGGTGTTTGTGTCCCATCTATAAAATATCTATTTCCACTACCAGGTACACTTTGTACTGTGACAACATGTGTTATTGTTTCTGGTTCTGGAATTTTAAATACTTGAACTATACCACTATCTGTCTTTGAACCTATATTTTGATATGGCTTACCAATAGCTACATAATTTCCATTTCCTGATAGACTAAGACCAGCACCAAAATATTCGTCATCATTTGATGTATCATGATTTTTAATTTTACATATTAAGTTGACATTTTCACTTCCCAATCCACCTATTGCTGTTCCACTACAATCATAAATATAAACAGAGCCTTTGTAATCATAATTACTATGATCTTCACCTGGAGCAGATACAGCTAATCTATTTCCGTTATTAAAACACATAGAGTAACCAAATTCATTATCACTCATGTCTGTAATAGTGTTATTAAATCCAGATTTATTTAATTCATATCTACCATTACTGTCTTCGCTTAAATCTGCGAAAGCATTTCCTTGTAAAACATTTACAAATGATGATGCTCCGTTTGATATCATAGTTTTTAAAGAGTTTTCTGGAAGAAAATTTGAGGGAGCTCTATAAAATAGTGCTACTTTACCAGTATCATTACCATTACCTGCTATCGTAAAACTTCCCTGCATCGTGGCATCGTTATTATAATCTTTATCTCCACTCCAATATGGAGTCCCTGCTGAGAATAATCTTCCGTCACCTGAAACTGCTACAGAAAATCCAAACTCTGCTGATGCACCGTTAGTCCCTCCATAAGCTCTGACTTGATTGCCTTCATATGGGTAGTTCTGTACTGCAGCATTTTCTGTTGGATTATAACCGTCGAAAAATATGCTTATTTTATCTTGATACCTTTGATATTCGTCGCTCCATCTAGCCACTTGAATATGACCCGACCTAAAACTTACCAGAGGAGTTGAGGAGATTGTTGCTTGATATGTTCTACCACCAGCAATTATAGTTTTTCCATCAGCAGAAACAGCTACTGAACCACCAATTTCGGTGTATTGTTGGCTACCAAATACATAATAATCATCAAATGCTTTGTATGGTGTAACAGAATCTGCTAGAGTAGGATCGACAGGAACGACTGAGTTTGTATTAAATGTTTCGTCCCAAACATTTCTAATTTCATTATATAAATAAACACGTGCTCTTCCTCTCGTTGTGTTACTCCCATGTTTTCCCGGGGCTCCTATAATTAAAACATTTCCATTATTATTTAAACTTAAACTGAAACCATGTCGGTACTCATCACTGCCAAAACTTGAATCATCACTATTAGTCTCGCCACTGCTAAAAGAATCCATTTCCCATCTAGAATTTCTCCATTTATAAACAACAACTCTTCCCATTTTTGTTGTTGAAGAAACTTCATTTCCTGTATTGTCATTCAATCTTCCATCGTAATATGGAGCTCCTACAGCTATTGTTTTACCATCACCAGACATACTAATAGAATATCCAAACGCTTCAGCATCGTTCATATTTTGTAACACTGTATTACTAGAATGTCCTAATGCTACTCTCTGTAATGATGATGGTGCATAAGTTCTATCTTTATATTGCCACTCAACATTAAAGAGCATATTTTCTACATCTGTTCCGTATCCTATTCCTAAGGGAGTACTTGCTAGTCCTCCAAGACCTCCTCCAGGAAGAACAGAGAGAATTCCTAAGGGAATTGCTGGATAAGCATTTGGTGCATTAACATCTACATCTGTTTCAGTATTATTTGTGTAATTTTCAAAATTATTAAATATCGCGGTGGGATTTGCTGGATTAGTTAATATAGAATTATATCCTGTTTCTGGAAATGTAACCCCAGAAGCATCTGTCTTACATAAAGTATTTGTAATTGTATAATAATATTTATAATATCTATTATTTGATAAATCAGTTACGTTAAATGAAATATCATTTGTATCTCCATTACCCATAATTCCATTATATGTTTCATTCCAACTAATATCTTTTATTCTATAATCTCCAACTGGCTCAATAGATGAAATACCATATGTACCGCTGGTGGGGTCACTAAATGACCCCGAGTTCGTCCAACCGAAGCTGCCGCCGCTACTCTCCTCCTCGTTGCTGCTGCTAATGAATAGCTGGTCCATTAATGGACCTCCAAATCCATCTGCTGGTGTACTTAGACCATTATTACTACTATCATATATATACATTGTTGAACTGGGAGCAACAATAGTAACAGTAGCTCCGCTAGTTCCTGGATCTCCATTTCTAGTTATAGATGATGAACCAATACTTGTGTAGGAGGTATTAACGCTACTAGGAGCACTAGTTGAAAAATTTATTTCATAAGCTGAATTTGTGGGATCTGACACATCAAATATATATGTAATCCCTTCATATACTTCTAACTTATTTGGATATTGAGAAACGTTATTGACTCCTCCTGGTAATGAACTGCTTATAAAACCATTTGTCCCCGCGGGGCTGTTGTTTGTCGGGATATCAGATGTATCATTATGTATATATAAAACATTATATGCACCCAGCACTGGAATGCCCGTATCTACACTCATCATGCGCATATCTAAAGTTATTGAACTATCAAATCCTGGCGTAGCACCACTAATATCTGTATGAAATTTGAATTTATTTACAAAATAACTTTTGGATTCTGGAATAGCCCCTATACTATTGTAACTGTGATCATAATTATCACTTGGGAAATATAATTGTTTTCCTTCTTCCCAATAATTAAATGAAACATCGAAATTTCCACTTGAATCATATGTGGATACAAAATGGTCTGCTGTAGAAGATTTATTTGTTCCTCCACTTTTATTTATAATTTCTGGATTCTGTAAATTAGTATCATTAAATGGTAGTCTTGGAATATATCCCTGTTTCACATTGTAACCATGAGCTGCATATTCACTAGCACTATTCCACTCTAAATAGTCAGTTCCATCAGTAGGCAAATTTATTTTATCATAATCAAGTTCGTTTACAGGTGTAATCTGCCAGTCAATCTTTTCTCCTGATATTCCATATTTTACTAGATTATCACTAGTTCCATTCATTTCATCCATCTTAAATCTATGTATATAATTTATCATTTCTGGATATTGTTTTGCACTATCAACATATGGATCGTCATTATATAATTTTGCGGTATTTGAATAACTAGTAATATCATCCACATCAATTAAATGCTTACTATTACCTGATAGTCCGTTATTATAAGTTAATACGGTTTGGTCAGTATTTTTTTGCGCTTTAATATAATAACCTTTAATGTCGTATTCTAAAATATTCTTACTAACATCGTATCTTCTAACCGGCCAGTCTCCAACACCACCTGATCCAGCGCCATTCCACGCCTCACATTGTGTCCAGCCATTGCTGCCGTCATCAAGCTTGCCTTTTACTACAGAACCCCATAAATAAGTAGGAAATTTATATTTTGCTGATACTGTGCTGTAATCTGCGTCTAATTTAAAATTTTTAATAGGCTCGTTGTTCGCATTTGTTTTTTGAGAAAAATTATGAAGTGCCAGCAAATAAGGGTCATCTTCTTTATTAGCCCAATTATCGTCAGCATTTACAGAATTATTATTATAACGATTAACACCTCGTGCGGCACCCTTGCTTCTTACACTAGTATATGCTTTTGTTGTAGAATTATCTTGCATTGTAAATGCTGTTCCTGTTAAATTACCGTTACTGTCTTTTTGTTCGAAAATTCTTCTATAATTACCAGAGCTGCCGTCCTCATAATTGAAATGTAATTTCACTTCTATAAATTTATCTCCTCCTCCTATACCAGGATAAGGCTCGTTCACACTAGCTCCATCATGTTTTTTTGGATGGGCATCATTGAATTCTGTTGATTTAATTGAATAGTGTCCGTTAGAGTCAAATAAATTATTAACTGACTGACTATATTGACTTCCATCATCGGTCATAGTGTAATTATTATTTACACCCGTATCAATAAACCATTTGTTCCAGGGAAAAGTCTCCTGGCCATTATAAGAAATATCTTTATCCGCATTAAATACTATTTTATTAATATCATATGGTAGATAGAAGTCGCTTGTTACATTATAACTTAGATCAAATTGAACTTCACCATAATTTTGTGTTTGGATATAGCTAGGAACGTCTATTAATGTAACCTGAAATTCTGTATTATTATCGCTAGGTTGTTGATATTGACGTGCTTGAACGTCTGATGCTAGTGTAGGATTCACAACATACTCGTCTTGTAAAGTGGATTCATTACCAGTTGTATCTTCTAATTTAAATTTAAATCTTGGGAACCCCATATCATTACTACTACCGTTTACTTGATATTCTATGTAATGTCCTGTAGTGCTACCAGACTGGACATTGACAGCTAAACCTCCTTGGGATTGACTATTATTATTGGTATCGTCACCATTATCATTAAACTCAATTCCTGTAACTGTAGCACCGGATAAATCGGTGGTTGTTGTGTCAAAATATAGTCTTATTTTTTCACCTGGAACTGCTATATGGGACATAGTACCTGTTTTTGCCGCGCTAGGATTACTACTCGTCCAAACTTGCCAAGTGGGAGTTCCACTTATTGCTGGTGCGGTTGTATCAGCAGTCATTGTGGATGGTGGTGTTCCTTCACTTGTTGTTAATGAAACAGAATTTGTTCCATCTGTTAAAGTCATAGCAAATGATATGGCTCCATTATCACCAGTAGCAATTTCATATTCCATAGTAACAGTAAACGGTGAACTTGTAGTAACATTTGTATTTATATTACTAGAACTACCTGAGTATCCACCAATTGTTACAGCTGGTGGGGGATTGGATGAAACAATACAACCTGTAGCATCTGTAGCAGTAAATTCAAGTTTAACTTTATCACTAAGTCCTAGTGTTTCAGACTGGGTAATTGATGTCCATGTTGTAGAACCACTTTCTTGATAATACCAATTAAAGCCACTTAGTGAAGGAGGAGAATTGTCGGGTGGAGGACCAGATTGTTGACTAGAACCATTATTAATTGACGGTGTAAAAGCAGTAACTTCATTTCCTGCCGCATCTGTTATTCGGTCTACATCGCCGGTTGAACCTGGTGGAGTATAAGAAAGACTTACACTATCGTTTTGGTAGACGGTGGGGATGCTAGTAAAATTAATTATTTTATTATCGGTGTTATTAATGGCTACGGAATATCCTGTCACCGTGTTACTATTGACTGTAAGTGTAAATCCATTAGCTACAGTTCCGCCGCTTCCAACTTGGATTTCTTCATCAAATGTTAAGGATAAAGTGGTTCCACTTGAACCAATACCTGTGTTACCGGTGTTTGTTGGTGCGGTTGTGTCGGCTGTTACTGTAACAGCGTTTCCACCTACAGATGGGGATGCATTGACCGAAGTGCTGGATGAACCATCTGTTAATGTTAAACTAAATGATATGTCTCCATTATCACCATTAGCAATTTCATATTCCATAGTAACAATAAAGCCATCTGTTACATTACCAGTAACAGATATTGGTGTTGTTATCGTACCGTTGGTAGAGCCTGTACCAACTGTTACAGCTGGTGCGGGACTGGTTGCAACCTGACAACCTGTATCATCAGTAGCATCAAATGAAACCTTGAGTTTATCACCACTTTTAAGTGATATCTCGCTGGAAAGATTTTGATAGGCTGCGGTTCCTCTTTTAAACTGCCAGGTAAAGTTGGATGTGTTCGGTGCGGTGGTGTCTTCGGTTGGTGCGCTAGTTACAACTACTGTTATTTCACTTGTGCCGAAATTAGCAAGTAAATTTCCTGCTTCATCTCTTAATTTATTAGCTGCTGTTGTAGGTTGTGTATATGCTACTGTTACTGTGTCATCATTATAAATTGTGTCATCGAAAGTGAAATCGATGAGAGTGCGATCATCCGCAATAATTTCTGGGGGAGAAGTCGTGCTTGGTGTTGTTGTTGTTCCATCGACAGTAAATGTAAATCCATCAATACTTCCAGTTGAACCCAAATACATTTCCTCACTAAATGTTAGTGTTAGTATACTTCCCGACTCGCCTACTTCTCCACCACTTATTGTAGGCTTAGTTGTATCTAATGTAAAATCACTATTAGTTTCATTAACACTTTGTGTATTTGATTCTGTATCTGTTAGTGTAAATTCTACTTGTAATGTTCCATTTTGGGTAGAATTAGATGGAATTTGAAACTGAATAGAACAATCACCATTACTATCTGGTCCAGTCAAGCTGTTTGTAGTTACAACAGAACTACCACCAGCACTTAAAGTGGCATTACCACTTAATGCGACTCCATTTCCCTCAGCATCTGTAGAGGTAAAATTAAATCTAATATATTCACCTGCTTTTATTTTTTCTGGATTACTATTGTTTACTGTAGTCCAAGATGAATTATCTACGCTTTTCTCCCAATCACCTGCTGTAAATGAAGGAGGGCTAGTATCAGAGGGAGCAGTTGTGGATACAGAATAGGAATCAGACCATTCTCCAGAACCAGAAGCATTTGTGGCTCTCACTCTAAAATAATATGAAGTGTTAGCAGTTAAATTAGTAACTCCATATGTTGTATTTGTTGTAGGTGTTGTATTATTAAGTGTAGTCCAATTAGCATTATCTGTGGATTGCTGTACTGTATAACCTTCATTACTTCCAAAACTTTGTCCTCCAATAGCAGTCCAACCTAATGTTAAAGTTGAATCTGTTTCATTAGAAGATGAAAGCCCTGTAACTTTTGGTGGTAGAGTGACAACCTCACGGTTTTCGAATGCTCCGTATTGTCCATAGGAGCCATTATCATTTTCACGAATAGAAACTCTTAAATAATATTTGGTATTTCCATCCAAATCATCTATGTCTACCTCATAAACTATAGCTCCAGCAGAAGATGTAAAAGGATTAGCTTCGGTTTCGGATCCAGCACTAGCAGCTCCACCAGTTTTTTCTACTACAATATCATTCTGCCCAAATGAATTACTAGTAGAAACTTCTAATTTATAATCCCATACTTCTCCATTTGGACTAGAGGGTAAATCCCAAGATGTTTCTATATTTCCATCAACGTCGAGATTAGCGACAAAACTTGAGGGAGTAGGTCCTGATGGCGCGGTCTGTGCTAATAAAGAAACAGAACTACTATATGGACCATCTTCATAAGTAGTTGCTCTTACTCTAAAAGTATATGCTTGACCGTATGATAATCCAGAAATTGTAGCACCGGTATTAGTTGGTCCTGCTGATATTGTTGCTGGGTTGTAATTGGTTCCACCATCAGTTGATACTTCTACTTCATATGTAATTCCATTATCGTTACCAGTCTGATTCCATGTTAAAGGAACAGAAAAAGAACCAACACTACTTGTAATAATCCCTGTAGCTAGATTTGAAAAAGATGGAAGTGCTGGATTAGAAGCATCTAGTGTTACTGTTTTAGCATCACTTCCACTATATGCATCAATTTCAAAACCAGCCCAATTAGTAAGATTATTAGCGGTTCCTGGTTTAGTGTATGCTAATTTTATCTTTCCATTGGTTACATCACCTGTTAAAAGAGTATCATCGCCAGCAGCTATACCTACATTTAAAATGGAACCATCATTATTATCTAATACAACTGTAACTAATATACCTGGACCCATACTAGTGCCGTCATTAGTCAAAGCTAGCGAACTTACAACCCCAGCACCTTGTAAATCTTGATGATGAGTTAGAACTAATTCTTTCACCCACGCAGCTCCATTCCATCTAACTTTATATTCAATACTTGCTACACTAGGAGTATTTTCATCTTTATCTTTTCCCCAATCAGTATCAGTTTGTAAATTTGATTCTGTAAAAGGTTTCACCACATTACCTTGACTATCCATAACGTTAATGTAATAGAATTCACCAGCAATCACATTTCCACCTACATCTTTTTCTTGTCTATCACTTAAAAGTATTCCTGGAGGAGAATTACTATCTACATCGGCAAAATTATAGGTTGTTATCCCACCTTCATTATTATTTAATGTGATATCATAAGGATAAGCTCCTGCTGTACCCGTCTCAGGATTTCCAACAGCAAAAGGAACTTCTATTCTCAAAAATTTTCCAAAACTATTTTCACCTAGTGTAACAGGATCACCATTTTGGTCTCTAATAGTTGTTCTGGTAATATCTTCAAAAATCGCATTATTACCCTTACTTATTATTAAACCGTGATGAATTTTATGACCTGAATCTGCCTGATAACCAAAAGCCGTCTCAGTTGATGGTTTATTTATATCATATTTTGCTGTAATATCAACATCTTGTCCGCCACGTTGAAATGTAACATCAACGTAATAGTAAGCATCGAAATCAACACTTGCTGAGTTTGGTTTATCAGCCCATGATGGCTTACTTGAAGGATAATGAACTTTTAATTTTCCAACTATTGCTGTAACTTCTTTTAGGTCATTTGATACATTAATTGGATTTTGGGTAAGAACACCATTATTATTTGGACCAAAAATTCCACTAGCTAAATTAAGTTGATGACTGTAGTTAATACTGTACGTAATTCCATGTCTAGGAAATCTATTTAATCTCATTAAAATTACATCAGGATTATTTTCATCGATTTTTAATTCATTTCCTAATATAATGTCTTGTATTTTTTGATATCCATTATCGTCTGTAAAATTAAAATCAAGATCATTAGCATTAAATGCGTTACCTGAAGTAACAATTAAGTCACCGGTTACAGGGTGATCTGTCTGATCATCATCACCACCTCCGTGTCTAATGGTTCTATCGCTATCGTCATTAGTGATATTTCCAGAGTTATCCTTAGTAACACCTACCATATTTAAAAAGGTAGTACCTTCATCTTTTGACATTTTTATTGCTATGTAACCTTCTCCACCAGTGCTTGGAATAATTTCTGCATGAAGTGTTGGATTTTTAATTTTATTATCTACTTCTGTATGTGTAGTTAAATCGATTTTTAATGGAAACCCAAACTCATCTGTTGTATTATATGTTCCTGTTTGAATAGAAGCAGTTGAAAAACCACTATTCTTTGTTAATCTACTGGTAGTTGTATCTCTCTGGACTGAAAAAAATTTACCTTCAGTATTTTCTCCTATAGTAACACCAGCAGTATTATCAAAATCAAATTCTGTGGCCGTTCCTAACGCGGTATCAAAATATTCGTCAGCATTTGTAAATGTTTGAGACAAAAAGTTACCTACATTAACTGCAAAAGTACCATCTACAGCATTTATTGCCTGACCGTCGGCATTATTTTCAATTTTAAGTGTTCTATTACTAGTATAAAAATAAAATATTTTATCAGGTTCTTCATCTTTAATAAGTATTTTTTCAATTTTAAATTCAAATTCATCTTTAGCTTCTAATGGCGCAGTAGCACCAGTTGTTTCAACAAGACCACTTGAATTTGATACAGCAACTTTTGTAGATTGTGACAGAGATGCCGCAACATCTCCTCTAAGAATTTTTCCATTCTCTTCTTTTTCCTCATAAAAAAAATGAAAGGTTTTTAGATATTGATATATATCATCAAAATAAGAATTTAGAGTAAGTTTTAATTTTTTACCAATTACTTCCACGTTTGTAGGGTTAGTTTCAAAAACGTTTGTTAATGTTTGACCTAGATGTGTAGTACTAGCCTTAAATCCATTATTTGCGGCATCTTGGTCGTTAGCAAAATCAGGGATGTCCGAAGAGGTTTCTCCCTGTAAATATGGTTCCAATAAAATAAACATACTATTCTTAGCGTTACCTTGAATAGATATGGGTGTGGAGAATTCTACTTGAATTTTCAATACCATATTATATAATATTATAACAAAAATATTATATAAATACACTTTATTCTACAACAGGACCCATGCCTACAACTTGTGGAGCTGGTAATCCATTTTGGTCTTCAATTAAAATAGTCATACCAACAAGTTCTGGAGCAGTAAAATCGTTAGTTCTAAAAACTTGTGCTCTAGTATCATTATCACATACTGGAGGCTTTAATAAAAAAAATTTATTATTTGTAAATCCACCTAATAAGTCACCTCCTAAAGAAGAGTTAATAGGTTTTATTTCAGCATATTTATTTTTATATTTTTGATTTGAAATAGAAATAATTGCTTCATTTAAAGCTCCAAAATAATTTGTTAAATGACCATATCCGGCGCCATCACCATATGCTAACTGGACATTTTCGGGATTATAATTGTTTTTAATAGTAGTATTATTTGGATTAATATAATAAGGAGGGCAAAAATGGTCTTTAAATAATTGTCCTTGAACTGCTTTTAATAAATCTACTCTAAAATCTTCAAATGCTCTAAGCATATCTATTTGTGCCTGATTGTCTTTAAATTTAATAAATATACCGTCTTTATCAACGCAACCTTCATTATTTCCGGTATTTATTACAAGTCCTTTCTGGGCATTAAGTAATGCTTTTTTTCTTAAATCGCAAAATAGAGTAGTTCTTCTTTTTTTTATAGTATAATCTTTAGCTGATAAATTTGTTTTATTTGGATTTTTGAAACAACTAGCCATGTTTATGTATATATTGTATAAATTAAAATATAACAATTTATTATATGAATATGAATTTTGA
>MDTG01336550.1_pt1 | contig 13171 bp, 25 predicted proteins | sample 811421 | NCBI WGS metagenome assembly MDTG01 (sample SAMN05326645, study PRJNA326480) | marine metagenome | isolation source: seawater | place: Pacific Ocean: South East | collected 2011
GAATAGAAGTGTAGCTTTATACCAAGATATAAAGTGTATGCATCATATCCTTCACGACTCGTCATTACTTAACTAACTGAATGTTAGTTGTTGCCTCAGTATGTGCTTTAGATACAGGTTCATTTGTTGGAATCACATAAACAATGTTTCTAAACTCAACACTGCTTGGGTCTTCCTCACCTGTCACTGCAATTCCTCTTGCGAATCCCATACCTTTCTCAGTCTGTATGACCATTCTAGGTTTGTTTAAAACTACGGTTGAATCTTCTAGAGATTCGAGTATACCAACATACTCACCACTAATTGTCACCACTGTGACTGTATCACCTTTTTCCATTACTTCTTCTCCGTAAAGAAACCAGTCAAGGTCGACTGACTCCTTGTATGTCTGTTAATCATGTTTAACCTTTCAGCTTCTGCTTGTAGCTTTTCTTTGAGTGGAGTTGATATTAATCTCTTTGCACTCTCGGGTTCTACTTTGTTCAATTCACATACTTTGATTATACATGACATTATGTCCGAATTACCTTTTCCTTTTGCAAGTAATCTTTCGACTTGTTCACTGAACTCTTTCTTACTAATCATTTTAATATCCATAAAGATTCTCGTATTGTTGTCTAAGACCATACAGTTCTTCTACATAATCAGTAGGGTCACAAACAAATAATTGAAATGAGTTTGTTCCTTCTACTGCAACTATGGCTGCACATTCTTCTATTGCATGTCCAGTAAGTTCTTCGACCATTATTGAATATGCAGTCATTTGAAGGAACCATGGTTCTGCCATGTAATCCTCTTTCATTTTTGCACTTGATTTAAAATCAATAATAGCCAATGCACCATTAAACATTCCTATGCAGTCCACTCGTCCAGCCATTTTAAGTGACTTGGAATATAGTGGTGCCTCTAAGGCAATGGGTACTATTTCATCTAAAACTGGTCTAACTGATTTGAACATACCTTCTTGAATGATATTATCAAACTCGATATATTCTTTTTCTTTTCTGAGATAATCTTCTACTAACTGGTGGAAGGTGGTTCCTCTTTTTGCAGCTGCAGTTGTAATCCTGTTTGCTTTCTCTTCACCAACTCTCTTTCTCCATAACTTAATTTGTTCTTTAGTCTTTAGACCTACAACGGTTGTGACACTTGGGTATGCATTACCTTCTGTGTCAATGTAATTTCTTCTACCGTCAATTGATTTAGTTTTAAGGTCTAGGTGTTCTAGGTCTGTTAAGTCTAGTAGGGTTGTTCTCACTTGAGTCATAGTATTATTATATCATTTACGGGACTGTATGTCCATGTGCTTTTTAATTGTCTTTACAGATTTCTCTCTCTTAATATCTTTTGTCCCATGTCTCTCGTGGACGGTTGAGCCAGGGTGGGCATCTCCTATTTTAGATAAGACTTCTTTGAAGCCGTCATCTGTTTTTACTCTGTCACCGTGTCCACCTATAACTTGGGGTGCAGTGATTTGTTGTAGAAGGTGTGGATTGTTTTTCTTGAACTCGTCAAGGTCTTTGTAAGACATGAAGTATTCTTTTACTTCACCAGTTTCCTTGTTGAGAAAATCGTAGTTAGGCATATTGTTCCATAAATTTAGGGGACGGTCTATCAGTCCATACTGCAAAGTCTTTCTTGTAGACTGCATAGTATTTATGATACGCTTCTAGACTTGATTCTGTCTTGACATCTTCAGGCATTGCTTGAGGTGGTTGTCTCCAATCACCTAGTTTCATGTTCCTAGGAATCTCGTCAAGAATAACTCTGAGTTTAGAATCAGTCATGTGTACTTTACCATATCTGTATGTGTACTCATCACATAAAGCAATGAACATATCATACATGTACTGATACTGAATTGCATTCTCACGAACCCATATTGCACTTGGGTGATTTATGTGAGAAGCTTTGTATAACATACCGTCCATGTTTGAGTTCGGGTGTTTCCACCTTTTGATTCTCCTACCACTAGAACTGTCAATCCATTCTGTACCGTCCAGCATTCTATGTGCAGTTGATAACATTTGTGCATACTCGATAATCATCTTGCATACATGTTTGTCACAATGCAACTTTGCAGATTCCACTGGGTCTTTATGTAAGTAAAATATGTTCATGCTTCTATATCAATGTTCCACTTGATTCTTTTCTCATAGTTAGACTTCTTCAAGTTTATATCTTGTTGGTCTAACTTTCTGTTTAGTTTCCACTTATGCAACCATGGTGCATTTGTTCTCTCGGCGTCCATGAATATAGCATTAGTAAATGCAATTGGGAATATCACTCCAATGTGTACAATGATACTGACTAGGATATCGTATCCCAACCAACCCATATAATAGACTGCAACGAATCCAAAATATACTGACCACATAGTGAACAACACCATAGTGAAATACATTTGTAGACTCGGGTCACCGATATGTTTAAGTGGATTGAACCTAGCGTCCATTACCACTCTCCAACAATCAACTACCCACATTGTGAATCGTTGAAAGATATTGTTTCTCTTTTCCATAAGACTATTCTACACTCCTTTGCATAATGTGTCAAGGTCATTTTCCTATGTCCTTGATATTGTTCTTTCCAATAACTTGATATGCACCTTTGTTGTATGCTGGTGCAATCGTATACTGAGAAGATATTTTTAGTTTCTCTTGTTCCCATTCTAGATTCTTTTGACCTGTACCACCAGCTCCTCTCAAATCTGCAGAAGGAATCTTATCTGCTTCAGAAACTTCTCTCACCACACGATTGAATATTTTCTCCTGTTGTGAAATTAGTTCTTGATACTTTTGTCGTTTCGATTTCTTGGTAAATGCTTTGGTCTTCCTTCTCTTACCGTGAGGGCCATAGCGAATCGAACTTCCTAAATTTAGATATCCCATTACTTATAAAATATGTGGTCTGTTATTTGAACTGTCTCTCTCAATGTGTATGCCCAATAAGGTTCAACCATGATAGAATGATAGTGTGTTGCACCCTCAGTAATATCACCGTATGCACCTTGCATAACATCTCGTGCGACTCTCATTGATAATAACCATGTCTTTGTGTCTAGGGGTTCGTCTGACTTACCGTCACACCACCAACTAAACTGACAACGATTACGGACGGGAACGATATTCCCATTCCAATTTGTTTTGTATTCTGCATCGTAGACAACACCACATACCGTGTCGGGATATGAATAGTGTTCAAGTCGATTCAATACAACTTGAGCTACAGCAATCTTACCAGCCAGTGGTTGATTACCTGCTTCGAAATAAATGTTTTGTGCAAGACAATATTGGTCACCATTAGGGTCTGATGCATATGCCTTACCACTGAATATACCTAGGCAAAAACCTAGAACGAATAAACAAAGGTACTTCAACATTCGTACATTGTAAGCAACACCTTGTTCTTTAAGATTTTCCCAATCGTCCATAGAACTGTACTCCCGAAAAATAGTCGTTATGATAATCGTAATCCATTCGTTCACTCAATCGGTCAAGAAAGATTTTACTCCCCATGACATAATAACAAAGATATTCCATGAACGAAATTTTTACATTTATCGGTTGTTTGTAAAGCCTACTCGTAGGCCCACCTAAAAAGTTTGCAATAAACATAATTAACCCTCTTCTAATTCAAATTCTAAATCGTCAATCTCACAACCAAGGTCTCTGACCTTGTCTTCAAAAGGTTCGACAAGGTTGTAAATTGCAGATTCCAATTCGTTAACCTTCTCCCTTACCTTATCAATGTAGTATTCCAAATCACTCTCTTCGACACCAGCCTCTTCAGCGTAATTTGAAACAGTGAGATAAATATCAGACGGTACATTGTCGTACTTGATTTCTTTGGTCTTGTCATTGACCCTAGATACTAGAAGTTCTACATCAAACTTCTTGTCTTCTAGTTTAGATATTTTCTCTCTCATAATTAATAACCACTCGTGTAATGAGCATACTCGTCTTTGCAGTCTTTGACACCACAAATACAAACACCCTCTTGTTGTTGTTCTTCTTCTTCCATTTGTTGCTGACGATAATCAGCAAGGTCTTCCTCGGTAATACCGTTGAAGTGTTTTTCTATATCGTTCATAAATTCTTTCTCCATGTTTACATCATACCAAAAAAGGTAGGGCATTGTCAAGGCTACCTAAGAAGTTTCCTATCTTATATGCAACCCCATGTGTCGCTATGAGAATCTCAAACTGAGGTGGAAAGAAATAAAAGTATGTCATGATACTCAATATGATTATCACAATTGCAACTGCAAGTTTAACTGTAAACTTAAGCACACTTGGAAATACTTTGATTCCCACATATATGATTGCAAGTAATCCTATCAGCTCTAACATTATTCTTTCTCCCATGGTAAGACAACTCTCTTCCCTGTCTTCTTCTCTTCAACAAGGACACAAGAATAAAATGCAAATACTCCCATAAAGAGAGTAATTACAAGTCCAAATAAAGTTTCCATTATCTTAAATAATCAGGGCCGTATAACCTCATTGAGTTAGGATTGATATCATAACCCTTGAAGAGGTTTCCCCTTGGTGCATTCAGAGCTGGAGTGTTCCAACCAGCACACTTGAGTACATCACCTTCTTTGAAAGTGATACCCGTGGCACCTTTCTGAAATTCTTTCTTATTAATAAAACCCCAAGCAGACCTTGCTTGACCGTCCTCTTCTGAGAAAATACGAATGTATTTTTGACCTACAGAATAGTTGTGAGTAGTGACACCACGAGAATGTTTCCATCGGGTGTGCATTGCTTTAGTCAAGTCCTCACAAAGTTTCTCGACTAAGGTTTGAAGTTCTTTATTCATTTATCTTTTATCTCCTTTTTCAATCTATACAAGTATTATATCAAAAAGCTTATATCATTGTCAAGGCAAAAAGAAGGGACGGGTCGCACACATCATGTCGTGTAATATTTGTGGACTTTGTGATACTTGACCCGTTTGTCCCATTCCCCAGTTTTTCAACCGTAATAATAATTATAACATAGGTATGGCTCTTTGGTCAAGGCCATATTTGTTTAGATAATGAAGAACTGCTTTGGACTCCTTAGAGCTCAAATCCTTCATAGACTTGAACCTAGAATAAGGTAGTCCTATCGTCACTAATTTATTTCCAGCAGTCACAGCTGCATTCCACATTTCATCATTCTTAGGAAAGAGTTTGTTCTGCTCACATAGTGTGATTAGGTTCCTTCCCATACGGACTATTTTCTCTTCATGTCCATTGAAGTTTTCATATATTGATTTCACAATGTTCTCCAGTAATAATATAAACTACATTATATGAAATAGCCGAAGGCATTGTAAAGGGGTTTTTAGATTATAATCCTGCTTTTATTTTATCTAATTCGAGGATTTTTTTGTTGATTGTGTCCACACGATTCGGCCAATAGATATAGTCCTTGTCTGAATCCTTTGCAAGGTTCTCAAGTAAAGGTCGGACAAAGTCATCTAACTTCTCAATGATTGCGTTTGCACTTTGTGTACTACTGTTGATACTAGAATCTACAGTCTTTAGTTCGTCTGCGTCTAAAGCTGCAAATCCAAAATCGTTGTATTCTATTTCTGCCATAATAGTATTTATGTAGAATTATCCTTAAACAGTTCAAAATCTAAATCTAATTGTCTTAGTTCTTCTTTGAATTTCTGAACCTCTTGATAGTTCTCTCTGTGTTCTAATGTGAATTTAGTTGTGGTAGGTCTATCAGTATACCAGTCGAATATGATATCTTTGATTGTATCCACAACATTCTCATACGACAATGAAGCAACTTCTTCATGTTCAATGAGACCTAGATTTATTGTGACGATTCCACAACGCTTGGCACTGTTGTAATTTAGATTATCAGCTAGGTGGTTCAGTCCAGCTTTTGCAGCTGCATAAAGATAACCTTTGGATATGTTTGGTTCTGCAGCTCTACTGGATATGTTTATAATAAGTTTGGACGGGTCGTCTTTCCAGTTCTCATATGCTTCATGTAAGAGTTCAACCTGACTAAACCCAACGGCTGCATTGTTAATAAAGATATCGAAATACTTCCACGGTATCTCTGACTCTACTCTGCATGATTCTATTTCTAATTTTTGGTAGACAATAGTATCGTGAAGTTGTGAGGTGATTGCACCAGCTAATTTTGTTTTACCTGTTATTAGGGCTTTCATAATAATCCTTAATTAATTCGAAGGACGGTTTTCCGAACAGTGAACCGTCTACACTGCATTTATTACATGGGGACATTGTTCTGTTCCCATTGATTAGTTTCTTTCTTATCTTAGTCATAGGTTTACTAAACCATACTTCATGTAAAGACATGGTGAGTAGATTCCCCACGACATGCTCTCTTCCCCAGTCGTTGGAACAGAATAGAACATCACCATTCCAATCAACAAACATTTTATAAAAAGGATAGTGACACGGTTTCCCTTGTAATGATTTGACATCTGATTCCTCTATTCCTACCCAGTCAATTGTTCCACTTCTGTTATTAAGTATCAGTCCATGTTTCTCAAAGTCACCCCAATGCATTCTAAACTTGTATTGTGATTCATTTGCTTCTGTTAACATTTCCTCAAACTTATCTATTTGTTCTATACCGTCATACAAATTTATATAGAGTAAATCTAAACCAGCTCTGTATAAATCATGAACCTTGTCTTTTGTTAATCTGTCTCCGTTAGTATTACATTCCAGTGTTGCCATTGGTAAGTAAAATCTAAACTCTTTTATTATATCTACAAAGTATGGGTTGAGTAAGTTCTCTCCAAAACCTGAGAATGATATCTTACCTTGATATCCATTGTCACCTAACTCTTCTGCAATGGTCGAAGCTCCCTTAACTGTAAGGTGAAGATTCCTGTTGGGAAATACTGCTGGGTCATGTCTTGGACAAAAGATACATGACCTGTTGCACAACTCAGTAGTATTAACTTCAACTGTAAGAATCGAGTCAAGGGGGTTTGTTGATTCAAGTTTCTTTCTCCAGTGTTTCTCTTCTTGCTTTCTTCTATGTTCTAGGAAGTCATATTGGTCGACAGCTTGGATAGGAATATTACGATTCTCTTCCATGTCGGTTAACCTTTATGTGTCTTTCTTCTCCCTCTGTTTCACTTATGTATGTGTACTCTACTGTATCACCTTCTTCAAAGGGTGATAAGTCTCTTGGTATAAGTGTATACACATTATCTGATTCTAAATGTAATAGTTTGCTCCTCGGGTCACCGAGGTATTTGGATAATAGTTTAGGGGTAAAAAAGTAATCATTATCATTCTGTAAAGGAAGACAAGAAAATATAAGAGAATCATTTTCGGGATATACAAAAAAGTTTTCATTCCATCTAATTCCTACTTTGTTGGCCATATCATATGGGATATCATAACGAAGAAGCCAGTCCCTCTCGGGGAACTGGTCATCGTATTGTATTGATTGTTCTGATTGAAGGTGTGGTCGTATTACTTCTTTACTTGAAGTATCCACCGTCTCGGACATCTTCTGAATCCGTGCTTTCATTTGTATCCTCGTCTGTCGAAGTGGCACTCACGAATTCACCTGTATCCTGTAGACCCTGTATAAATTCTTCTGACGAACTTATGAAGTTTGCAATCATATCAGACTTTGTATCTTTAGTAGAGACATTTGTAAATCCTAAGTTCTTTGCTTCTCTTAGAATCTTAGACTTAGTCATTGCTTTAAGTTCTGACTCTGTAGGTATTACTACTTCGTCATACTCTTCTTCTGTAGATACTTGTAAAGTGTCTGCTGGTGATTCAAAAGATTCTTCAACCTCTGTTATATTATCTTCGGGAACTACTCTAACTTTCTCTAGTTCCTTCTCTATAATCTCGGGTGAGTTTGTATCAGATATCTTCGGCATGTTATCTCCGTCAACCTCAGTTGTTGGACTACCGTTTGCATCGTATCCGACTTCTTCTTTAAACTCTTCGAATGATTTCTTTGTTTGTGCAATTTTATCTGCAAGTTCTTCGTCTTCTGTAAACACTCTATCTACTTCTTCTAAGAACTCGTCTGTACCCTTTGGAACTTCGGGAACTTCTAGTTCAAACTGAACTGGTGGTGGGTTTGGAATCTCACCATGTGATTCTGATTGTGGCACTGGATTCATTTCCCTTGCCTTCTCGAATGCACGACTTGTTGTTGCAGCTTTACTTTCGTCAAGTAATTTCTTTAGTGTGACTTGTTGTTCTGCAGTTAGGTTCTCTTGTTCTTCACCTACATTGAGACCTACTTTACCGTCACCGTCTAGGTCGATATGGATTCCATGTGAGGCAAGGACTGCTTCCAGTTGTCTTGCTTTCTCTTCTGCAGTCTTCCTTCTTTTTCTTTCACCGTCTCTTGCAGCTTTCAAATCCTCTTCTCTTCGTGCAAGTTCCATTTGTTTCTCTTGTTCATGTTGTACTTGCAACTGAGACATACGGGTTTGTGCAGACTGTAGTTGTTGTTGGTACTCGTCAAGTCCCGTCTTCAACTCATTTCTTACTGCAACATAACCGTCTAGGTCTTCTGCCTTGGTTGGTTGTTGTAGGGATTGATTCATTAACACCTGTGCAAGTTGAGCAACTTGAGGTGTAATACTTACTTTGAAGTTTGCAATTCTTTCTTGCAATCTCTCCAGTTCAGTCTTCTCTGCGACTGGGGTAGCAAAGGTAGTTGGAACCTCTGCATTCAATTTATCTTCTGCCATAATTTAATACTCCATGGAGTCCTACACGACTATTCTATTCTTTACACACTTATGAAATACACTGTGTACATTTCTATGTATAGTCTCGGAGGACACTAATATTTAGTTAAATGTGATAGCTGGGAAGGCCTTCTCAACAATGTCTTTTGTCACATTCTTGAATGGCCATTTACCATCTTTCACAAGTTCTAATAGTTCTGCTTCCTTACTAGGAATGCCTTCTAATAATTCAATCCACATGGTTTCTCTACGAACCTGTTTCACTTCCTCTGTACAGAAGTATTTGAATTGTCTATGTTCGAACCTAAGACTTGTTTCAGTCAAGTCTGAATCAGGTGCGTCATTCTTTGTATATGGTGTTTCACCTTCGGGTAATGTGGAATTGATATTACTATCGAATGCCCACTGCAATATTTTTAATACTGCACCGTTCCTGTCATTGAACACTCTGATACCATGTGCAGCTTTGTCTGCATCTTCCTGTGCAACTATATCTGCCTGACATAATATCTCATATACATCTGCGTCATTGGTTAGTGTCTTTCTCTCAGTCACTAATTCCATTAACGGTTTATTGGGTGAACCTTTTGGTCTACCTCTTCCTCTTTTTGCTTTTGTCATAATGCAAAATCCTCAACATGATTTAATAACTCATTTAATCTATGAGTTCTCAAGTAGTCAAACACTTTACCTTTTACGGGTTTAGAGTTCTCGTACTCTGTTATTATTCTATCACTTACCTCTTGTGGTATGAAATCAAAGTCAATAAGAGTTTGATTTCTTAGATAGTTCCTATAGTATTTATCGTCGCTAGAAATAGTAATTCTCATATACTTTTCTAGTATAGGTTTTCTTAATGGTGTTTGTCTGATACCCTCGTCTAAACAATTATCATTTGATAGTATGTTTGGTATCCCGTCAGCTTTATCTCCCTTGAGTATATGTTCTTTAAGGAAGTTGTCAGCACCGTCTTCGGGTTCAACAAACTTATTAAGATTAGGTGACCACTGTTTTACATTGCTGTATCTTTGTAATTGTTGGAAGTCTTTATCTCCACTCACAATCAACACTGGTTTCTCGTTGTCTAATATGTATGCATGTTGTGTAAGTATTGCAATGATATCGTCTGCCTCACAATTCTCAACATACAAGTATCTGTATGGAAAGTTATCTTTGATTTCCATTTTTACTTTGTGTAATGTATCAAAGATTAATCCCCAATCCTTATCGTCCTTCTCTCTAGACTTCTTCCTGTTTGCTTTATACAACGGGAAGTAATCTCTTCTCCATGGATTGGCAGCGTCTGTACATAGTACAATCTCTCCATACTCTTCGGAATATCTTTTCTGATAGTTCCTCACTGAGTTCAGAATCATGTGTCTCAACATGTCTTCTGATATTTCTCCATCAGTTATCTTTAACTGTGCCATGAGACCAGCAATAATGGTCTGCGTAAAATCTATTAATATCATCTAATCACTTTAACTAATAATGTATTCTTGGTAATTAAATCGTTTCCTTCTTTTAGTTTAGACCTTGGTATCTCGTCCATAAATCTAGAAGCAATAATATTACCACCTGTATATAGTCTATCAAGCAAATCCATATCTGTCAAGGTCTTTTCTTCACATGAATCGAAACCTACGATTCTAGAACCTCTTACAGATAAGTGACCTTCAAACTTTGTTAGTTTCTTACTTGAAGTATTATAGGTGAATAACATTCTTGCTCTTGGAATGTCCACTGGGTCTATTGATTTATATTTTTCCCACTCAGATAGATAGGGAAGTTTCTTTACAAGTTGAGCTGGTGTTTTGATTCTGACCTTACGAACTGGTTTGTATTCTTCACAATACAATTCTATATCCTTTTCTATTTGGTCTAAGAACTTTAAGACACTAGCCTTTTGTCTCTTTGTAAGGAATGAGTATGCTTCTTCTAATTGTTCACACCCTTCCTCATTCTTCATTTCATACTGCATGTCTGCAGTGAATCCTTTCATGTATGATACAACACGGGAACTATAATCTAATTGTTTTAGATACCTGTACATAGAGAACGAGGTTTTCTTCTTTGCATCTAGACACCTATCAATCTGAACTTCGACTTCGTCCAAGGCGTCAAGAGCTTTGAACTTCATTCGTTCTTGAATGGTATTAGTTTTGGGACTCGTCTGTGTTGTCATGTTTATTAGTCAATAAGAACTTCCTACTGGGATTAATCATTAGGTTAGCTCTGTTCATAAAATCTCTATTTGCCAAAAACGGAATCTTTCCTCTTTGGTCTAAAGATACTTCTTGTTCGTATATAGTATTTAAGAAGTTTAAAGTTAGGCTGACAACTGGTCTTTCTTCTGCTGGTTTAATTAATTTTAACATTCTAACCAATGGTGACTTATGTGTCTTACCATTTCTTTTGTAATGAACTATACCTTTCTTGACCTCGTAGGAGTCCGCGTGTAATGCACAAGCTTGTGCGCTATTACCAGTATCCAACTTTGCAGTCATCTCTTCACCAGCGACCTCTATGGTCTCTAGAACACCACATTCAGTTGCACTCTTTCTCCATATGTCTCTGTCATAGAAATCTTTAATTACTATTTCACAAACCTCTTCACCTATTGCCTCGGATATTCCTTGACTGCCTGGCGACTGGTTTACTTCAAGCATGAATGGTTCTTCCTTCTCTCTGTTCTTGGCTGGGATAAAGTCTACACCTACCCACTGACCATTAACAGCTTTGGAAGCACGAAGACATGCTTCTTTCTCTATGTCGGTTAGTTCTATCTCTTCAGCGTCTGCACCTTGAGATATGTTAGAACGGAAATCGTCAATGATTTTATTTCTCCTCATTGCACCGATTATTCTTTTATTGTTTATTATAACTCGGATATCATAATCCATGTCTTTGTATTCTTGCAAAAGGATATCACAATTAGGGTCAATCTTATAGATAAGACTTACTGTACTCTGTAGTGACCTTTCGGTTTCGACTAATAGAACACCTACACCTTTTGCACCCTGTAATGTTTTGAGAACCATAGGGAACTTATCGTCCAACTGTGAAGAAGCTCTTTCTACTGTTTCTGAATCTTCGTTTGGAATCAAAACTGTTTTGGGTTGGTTCATACCTATCTCTTGTAATCTAAGATAAGTTCTGAACTTGTCTGCACAAACTTCGATACACTCCCTTGAGTTTACAACTGGGAATCCATATCGTTCTATTTGTGAGATTAAATCTAGATAAGAATCTTTTGCAGTCACAGCTCCACGAACCATAACGAGAGTATCAGCGTCCATTTCGAACCCTTTCTCATCGTCTGCATTGTGGATAGTGATAGTACCGTCTTCTTCTCTGTTTAGATATGCACCGTTTACTTTGACTGAGTAAACATCTATCCCTTGCTCTTTTGCAATAGAATATAGTTTACTGGAAGTTGAGGAAGGTTTCTTTACAACTGGTTTGTCTTTATTCTTCTTAGACTTCTTAACCATGCGTCGTTCAGCAATGACAACCAACCTGTATGGTTTATCATTACCCTTTGCCTCTGACAAGAGTTCGTTAAACGACTTCATTCTTTTATTCCTCATTTATTTGAATGACTCATGAGAGGTTGCCTGCAACACTAATCCTTACTTTACCTTCTTCGTAATGTGGATACACTTGGTGTGTTAACCATGAAGGGAATATTAATATCTGTCCTTCTTGTGGGAACATACTCCAGTTAGTGAAGTTCAAACTGTTGGACTCTCCGTACTTCAACATTATGTGACCCGCCATGGGTTCCTCATTCCTCACATTGTCATATTTGTTATTTATGGTTTTTTCATAATCAAGTTGATTTTCTATGTAAATAACGAACGACATGAAACCAGTGTGCATATGTAATGGATTGATTTCTAGTTCTCTTTGTACATTCACCCATAGTGAATCTATTGTCATACTCTCATCGAAACTCTGACCACCTAAGTCAAAAAGATATTGTTGACAATGTTGTAAGATATGTCCAGTCACAGCTGGTGAACAAAATTGTTCTATCTCAAACTGTTGACCGATTCTTCCTGCGAGTAAATGTCTTGCACTGTACTCTTCTTTGTCTATAGACTTGTCTATGGCGTCTTTTAATTCGTTTAGTATTTTGGGTTCTATTGCATTTAGATATACACCTGGCCCGAATGGGAAAAAGGTTGACTGTTTAATCGGAGGATTTTGCATTGATAACCTCCACGAAATGTTCTGCGTCAATGAGGACAAGTGGTTTACTTCTATTTCTTTTTATTACCACTACTGGTTCATACCCCTTACAGTTTTGTTCTGCTTGTGCATATGCTTCCCATACATTAACTTTCTCTTGATTCTTACATTCTACACTATAAGGAAAGATTTGTCTAGACTGTTTCCCAAGAATGATATCCTCACCTTGAGAACCCATAGGTCTTGACTCTATATCTTCC
>MDTG01245162.1_pt1 | contig 13170 bp, 11 predicted proteins | sample 811421 | NCBI WGS metagenome assembly MDTG01 (sample SAMN05326645, study PRJNA326480) | marine metagenome | isolation source: seawater | place: Pacific Ocean: South East | collected 2011
AAGTCTGATTTTACATCAATTTCAGCATAAGTAAATATAGTTTTCAAAACTTTTTTAAAAGCATTCGCTTTTTCAGTACTTCCGCAACCAGCACCATAGAAAAACACCTTATTAATTGATGAAAAATCAAGATTAAGCTGACTAACGGTCTCATCTATAACTTTGGAACTTACTACAAACGGATTTAGGCCAATGGTTTCAAACTGACTAATGGTTTCACCGTCAATTAATCGCCAATCTGTTTTAGTACTTCCACTATCAGCTATCAGAATCATAAGTACGTTTTACTTCATGGGTTTCACCTTCATGTGCTAATAAGGTATTTGAGAATACTGACTGTGCCTCGTCTTTTAATGGCGTTAAATCAAAATACCTTTGTGAATAATGTCCAATTATCAAACACTTTACCTTTGCCTTCTTAGCAATTTTAGCAGCTTCTTTAGCTGTTGAGTGCATCGTTTGCTTGGCTCTTTCTTTTAATTCGTCTAAAAAAGTAGCTTCATGGTATAAAATATCTACTCCTTCAATTTGAGATATAATTGATTCGTTGTACATGGTGTCGCTACAGAATGCAAAGGAACGTGAGTTTTGAGCAGAGCGAGTTAGTTCAATGTGGGGAATGAGCTCACCATCTTTCGATAAATAACCCCCACCCTCTTTAATATCTGAAACCGCTTCAAGGGGTATATTATACTCTTCAATCTTTTCCTTTCGCATACGTCTAAGCTTTGGCTTTTCTTTAAACAGAAAACCGCAACAGGGTAAAGAATGTTTTAATGGAATTGTATGTACAGTCACATTATTATTCTCCATTAAAAGCTCAGGAGTGTCAAAGCCAAATTCATGAAAAAATAGCGGAAAACAAAGCGTTGTTTTTGAAGCATCAAGTTGTATGTAAATAATTTCCTTAAGTTCTGCAGGACCGTACACATGTAATTCTTTTTCACGACCGAGTAAATGCATAGTAGAAATGAAGCCAATTAATCCAAAATAGTGGTCGCCATGAAGGTGAGAAATGAAAACATGGTGGATGTTTTGCATCTTGATTTTATATTTTCTCAATTGAAGTTGGGTGCCTTCTCCGCAATCAATTAAAAAGAAACGCCCAGCTACATTCAATAGCTGAGCGGTAGGCTTTCTTTGATTTGTTGGTACTGCCGAATTACAACCTAATATAGTTAAATCAAAAGGCATTAATAATCTTGTATTATCATCTTTTTAGTGAGTACGTCTTTTCCGTTTCTTATACTGTAAAAATACATTCCTGTTTCGAAGTAACTAGCATCAACTTCTATTGTATTAAGTCCTACAAAAGCATTAATAGTTTCATTATGAACCACCTTACCCATTAGGTCAACAATTATAAAGTCATAATTCGAGTAATCATTAGAGTAAAGTTCTATAGTCGTTATATTAGAAAATGGATTAGGTGTATTCTGGGATAGCGTAAAATTAGTGTTTTCATCTTCAACAATTAAAGCCGATGACTGAACAATTAACTTATACCCTTCTATTTTTTCGTAATCACCCAAAGAGCCGTATAAAGAAAGTGTTGCACCAAATACAGTTATCCATCCATCAATATTTAAAACGATATCGTGCTGTCCTACTTCATCAGCAGTTGGTGTTCCATAAAGCGTAACACAAGCTACAGCATTACCATCAAAAATAGAGTCTGCATTTGATAAATAAGCAGACATTGATTCAGGCAAACCTTCTACATCTACTAATTTAATGCTATCAATATTAAAAGGTGCTATATTTATGATTGGGAACTCTTCAATATAAAACGGGTCTCCCATTACTTCACCTACTGTATTTGGCGTTTTAATTTGAATATGCTCCTCATAATACACATCTTTCAAAGCTAAAGGGAGGTTTTGAGTAGTATCAGGCCATAAGCCAAATGTTGAATCTTGTAAACTTGCTTGAGGCTCGCAAGGGTTTTGCTGAGCTGTAGAATTAAATCCAAAAAATAATAAGAATTTTAAGAGTAAAATATTTTTCATAAATAGTAATTTAGATGTTAAGTTGTCTTTCAATGTCTTCCATCTCTATGATATCAAATGCCTCCTGAATACTAGTAACAACCATGTATTCCTCTTGAGGTGGTAAATTTGAAACCATAACAAAAGAGTTATTTTTGACAATATTTTTACCAAATGTAGTAAACTTTAATAAATCAGTAGAGTTAAGCTCCATAATTTCGTGTAAGTCTAAAATCAAATGTTTAGTATTAGCATTATGAAGAGTTTCTATAAATGATAAATCATCGATGTTTTTTGATAGTTTGACTATCAAACAGTTGTGTTCAATTCGGAAAGAGTACATGTTTTACTTTTTTAGAGAATTAGCTAATAAATATAAAACGGCCATTCGAATAGCTACTCCATTTTCTACCTGTTGTAATATTATGGACTGCTTGGAATCGGCAACATCAGAAGTAATTTCTACGCCTCTGTTTATTGGACCTGGATGCATGACAGTAATTTGCTTAGAGATATAGTCCAAACGTTCTTTATTTAAGCCATACATCATAGAATACTCTTTCTTGGAAGGAAAGAATTTTGTGTCTTGACGTTCTAGCTGAATACGTAACATATTTGCAACATCACACCATTCTAAGGCTTTCATTAAACTTGGCTCATAGCCTACACCCAAAGACTCAATATACTTGGGCATGAGAGTAGAAGGACCACAAACTTTGACCTCAGCTCCTAATTTTTGAAGGCAAAAGATATTAGATAAAGCCACTCGAGAGTGAAGAATATCACCCACAATAACAACTTTTTTACCCTTTACAGAGCCTAATTTTTCTCTTATAGAGTATGCGTCTAATAATGCTTGGGTAGGATGTTCATGAGAACCATCACCAGCATTTACGATAGGCACATCAATATGATTGGACAAAAAGGTTGCTGCTCCTGCATCTGGATGACGCATGACAAGCATGTCCACTTTCATTGCTAAAATATTATTAACCGTATCAACTAATGTTTCACCCTTTTTAACAGATGAAGAAGCTGCTGAAAAATTTAAGGTATCGGCAGATAAGCGTTTTTCTGCCAATTCAAATGATAGTTTTGTTCGAGTCGAATTTTCAAAAAATAAATTTGCTACTGTAATATCTCTTAGTGATGGGACTTTTCTGATTGGACGATTAATGACTTCTTTGAAATTATCGGCAGTTTTAAAAATGAGTTTAATGTCTTCTTTTTGAAGATTTTTAATTCCTAAAAGATGTTTAACACTTAGCGTACTCATTAACTTTTTAAAATTACACGTTCATTATCTCCCCATTCAACGGACACTCTTTCATCAGCTACAACGTCAATAGTATGCCCTACATAATTAGGTTGAATAGGCACGTGCCTACTCAATCGGCGATCAATTAATACCATTAGTTCTACAGATAGTGGACGACCATAATCATGTAATGCATCTAATGCTGCTCTAACTGACCTTCCAGTATAAAGGACGTCATCAATCAAGACAATATTTTTGTCTTCTAAGTTGGCACTAAGGGATGTACTATTGGCTAATAGTGGATCTTCTCGCCTTCTAAAGTCATCTCTATAAAAGGTAATATCCAAGCTGCCAACTTCAAAATTATAGTCTGGGAAATTACTTTCCAATGATTCTTTTATACGTTGACACAAATAAATTCCTCTTGGTTGTAAACCAATAAGAACTGTATTGGAAAAGTTGTTGTGATTTTCAACTAGCTGATGGCACAATCTATTGATTATGATTTGAAGTTGTTGATGATCGAGTATGCTTTTGGGCTTGCTCATTTCAAAAGGCAAATATAAATTAAAAATTTGTACTTAATAAAAAAAAGACCTTATGAAACATAAGGTCTTTTTAATTTTTAAGAAAATAAGTGAATTACTTGGTTTTCTTTTCTTTTTTGTCCATGCTTTCTTTCAAAGCAATTAGCTCATCCATATCTCCAAGAGTACTCTTTTGTTGAGACTTCTGAACTTTTTGAACTTTTTTCTTAGTACGTTTTACTTCCTCCATCTGTACTTCTTTGAAAATTACAGTGTGAGACACTATAATTTTTTGAGAATCTTTTTGGAATTCAAGAATACGGAAAGTCATTTTATCACCTACTTCAACTTTACTATCATCTTCTTTCATAAGGTGTCTTTTAGGAGCAAATGCTTCTACACCGTAGGTAAGAATAATTGTAGCACCGTTTTTAGTAAGGTCTTTAACTTCTCCTTCTAGGTCAGTTCCTTCAGCGAAAACAGTTTCGTAACCGTCCCATGGGTTATCTTGTAATTGCTTAACACCTAAGCTTAATTTTCTAGATTCCATATCGATTTCCAATACTTTTGCGTCAATTTTCTCGCCTACTTTAGTAAATTCAGATGGGTGTTTAATTTTCTTATCCCATGAAAGATCAGAGATATGAATTAATCCATCAACGCCTTCTTCAAGCTCAACAAAGATTCCGAAGTTAGTGAAATTACGTACTGTGACATTTTGAACACTTTCTACAGGGAACTTTGATGTAATTTCTGTCCAAGGATCTGGTAGCAATTGCTTCATACCTAATGACATTTTTCTGTCTACTCTATCAAGTGTTAATACTTGAGCTTCAATTTCTTGACCTACCTTAAGGAAGTCACTAGCACTTCTTAAGTGAGTAGACCATGACATTTCTGAAACGTGTACCAATGCTTCAATTCCTGGTTGAACCTCAACAAAAGCACCGTAGTCAGCGACAACAACCACTTTTCCATTGATTTTGTCTCCAATAGAAACTTTATCATCAAGAGCATCCCAAGGGTGTGAAGTAAGTTGTTTTAGTCCTAATTGAATTCTTTTCTTGTCATCATCAAATTCTAAGATTACTACATTTATTGAAGAATCTAATTCAACGATTTCATCTGGATGGTTAACCCTTCCCCAAGAAAGATCAGTAATGTGGATTAATCCATCAATACCACCTAAGTCAACAAAGACACCATAGGATGTTATATTTTTAACAGTACCTTCAAGTACCTGTCCAACTTCTAATTTAGACATTATTTCTTTCTTCTGCTCTTCAAGATCAGCCTCGATAAGTGCTTTGTGAGATACTACTACGTTACGAAATTCATGGTTTATTTTTACTACTTTAAATTCCATTTTCTTTCCAACGTAATCGTCATAATCACGGATAGGCTTAATATCAATTTGGGATCCTGGCAAGAATGCTTCTAAACCTAAAACCTCAACAATCATACCACCTTTAGTTCTGCACTTGATAAGACCTTCAAGAACGATATCTTTTTCATGAGCTTCATTTACTTTCTCCCATGAACGTAATACTCTCGCTTTCTTGTGAGAAAGAATTAACTGACCTTTTTTATCTTCTTTTTTCTCGACAAGTACCTCAACAGAATCACCAACTTTTAAGTCTTCATTGTATCTGAATTCATTTCTAGAAATAATACCATCAGATTTGTAATTAATATTTACAATAACTTCTCTGTCAGTAATCGATACCACTGAGCCGTCTAATACTTGGTCAGTGTCAATAGTACTAAGAGCTGATTCGTAGTCTTTCTCTAAATCAGTTCTTTCATCTGTAGTGTACTCTTCAGTACCCATTTCATAAATTTCCCAATCGAAGTCTTTATCTTCTTCTGCAGAAGTCAATCGCTCAACTTCTTTTGTTACGGTTTCTAGTATTTCTTCTTTAGCAGCTTTAGCTTCTTCTGTTAAAACTTCTTCAGTTTCAACTTTTTCCACAGATGGTGATTCTACAACAGTAGCTTCTTCTGCTACAACTTCTTCAGTTTCAATTTTTTCTACAGATGGTGATTCTTCAACAGTAGCCTCTTCTTTAGATAGACCTTCTACAACAAGTTCTTCAGTTGTTTTCACTTCTTCAACAACTTTTACTTCTTCATTTGGTTTTACTTCTTCTGATTTTTTTGCTAATTTTTTCTTAGAAGTAGTTTTCTTTGAAGTAGTTTTCTTTGAAGTAGTTTTCTTTGAAGTAGTTTTCTTTGAAGTAGTTTTTATTGGAGCAGCGGCTTTTTTAGTAGTTTTTTCTGCTTCTATTTTCTTATCTTCTGACATAATAGAATGTCTCAGTTTGTATTTCACTGTAATTGCCTGAGGTAAGCGAACAAATACGTGAAAGTATATTAGTTAAGTTTTAATCCTTTTTCCTCAGTTATTCACAAAAGGTGTGCAAATGTATAAAAATATACGATGAGAACTGCTTTTTTTCTTGATTAGCTTATCAAGAAAAAAAAAACACATTATAGCTGCTGATAAAAGACTACTTCATCAGTAAAAGATAAAGTAGGTATACTAGAGAAAATACCATAAATTGATGAGCCACTACCGCTCATTGAAGTGTATGTTGCACCAGCCCCCGAAAGTATATTTTTTATTGCAGATAATTTGGGGTGATGCTCAAAAATACTGTCTTCGAAGTCATTTTTCAGTCTCCAATCTGACAATGGCTTTTGAATTTCATCGATAAGAGAGATGCTAGATTGTTTTGGCGTAACGCCAGAAAAAGCTTCAGATGAGGACACAAAAATATCGGATTTTACCACTACTAAATAATATCCTTTTAGATCTAAGTTTACTGGAACGAGTTCTTCACCTATTCCACCGGCAAATGAAGGTGTATTTTTAATAAAAAACGGACAGTCAGCACCCAATCTTAAAGCATAGCTCTTTAATTCTTCATTTGATATACCTAAATTGAACTGTTGATTAAGACCCATTAGAGTAAAAGCAGCATCTGACGAGCCTCCTCCTAATCCTGCACCAGTAGGTATATTTTTATGAAGATGAATAAATACATCAGGGATATCATATTCGGCCTTCAGTAGTTTTAAAGCTTTTTCACAAAGATTTTCTCCTCCATCAACAGCGATACCTGTGCAACAAAAACCTGGAGATGATGAAGGAATAATTTCTAAAACATCTTTCCAGCCTATGGGATAGAAAATAGTTTCTAAATTATGATAGCCATCTTCTCTTTTGGATACGATATTTAGCCCTATATTTATTTTCGCGTTTGGAAAAAATAACACTGTTGAAAAATTTAATTGTCAAAAGACAAAAGTAATCACATAAATTTTTCTAAACTTGAAATTCTATTTATTTATTTTAAAATTTGAAATTTACTCGAGTAATGACAGATATAGAATACCTAGATTTTGAAAAACCTATTGAGGATTTAATGCATAATCTCAAGCAAGCAGAGCAATTGGGCAGAGAGGGCATTGAAATAAATCAAACTATTACCGACCTCAAAAAGAAACTTGAAGTGAAAAAGAAAGAGATTTATTCTGATCTTTCAGCATGGCAAAGGGTACAAATTTCACGTCATCCTCAACGTCCATATACACTAGAGTATATTGAAGCAATCTCTGATGACTTTATAGAATTACACGGCGATAGATCTGTGAAAGACGATAAAGCAATGATTGGCGGCTGGGCAAAGATTGATGGTAAAACATTCATGTTCATTGGTCAGCAAAAGGGTAAGAATACCAAGATGCGTCAACATAGAAATTTTGGTATGGCAAACCCCGAAGGCTACAGAAAGGCTCTAAGGCTAATGAAAATGGCAGAAAAATTTAATAGGCCAGTCATTACATTTATTGATACACCTGGCGCATATCCTGGTTTAGAAGCTGAAGAAAGAGGACAGGGCGAGGCTATTGCCAGAAATTTAATTGAAATGATACAGTTAAAAGTACCTATTATTTGTATTATTATCGGTGAAGGAGCCTCAGGTGGTGCTTTAGGCATTGGAATTGGCGATAAGGTTATGATGTTAGAAAATACCTGGTATTCAGTAATATCCCCAGAGTCGTGTTCATCTATTTTATGGAGAAGTTGGGACTATAAGGAACAAGCTGCGGATGCCTTGAAACTGACGTCTCACGACATGCTGAAAAATGGATTGATTGACGGAATTATAAACGAACCTCTTGGGGGGGCACATAGAGACACCCTCTTCATGAGTAATGAAATAAAACAATCTATTTTAAGTATAACTAAGGTATTGGAAAATAAAACTGCTGAGAAGCGTATCAAAGAACGAATAGATAAATTTGGGAACATGGGAGTGTTTAAGGAGTAGTGATTGATTATGGAAAAGAAGAAAGCAAAGAAAATAGTAACTAAAGCGAAAGTATTAAGTTCACCTGATGGAAAGTTACCCCCCCAGGCAAATGAACTCGAACAAGCAGTGCTTGGGGCTTTAATGATTGACAATGACGCTTTATCAAATTCCATTGAACTATTAAAACCTGAAAGTTTTTATCAAACAGAACATCAAAAAGTCTTTTCTGCTATTGAAGATTTATTCAATAATACTCAGCCGGTTGATATCCTAACCGTAACAAATTTATTAAAACAAAAAGGCGATTTAAAAGACGTTGGTGGTGCGGCTTTCGTTTCCAAGCTTACTGAACGTGTAGCATCAGCAGCCAATATAGAAACACACGCAAGAATTATTGCTCAAAAATTCATTCAACGAGAGCTTATTCGTATTTCATCAAGTACCATTAAAGATGCTTATGATGATACTACGGACGTCTTTGATTTATTAAATGCTGCCGAACGAGGCTTATTCGAAATTTCTGAAGGAAATATACGTAAGAATTACGATAAAATGAGTACACTAATTCGTCAGGCACTAGAACAAATCGAAGAAATTAAAAATAAAGAAGATGGACTTAGTGGTATTCCATCTGGCTTTTCTGATCTCGATAGAGTTACCTCTGGATGGCAAAAATCCGACTTGATTGTTCTAGCTGCACGACCTGGAATGGGAAAAACTGCTTTTGTACTGTCTATGGCCCGAAATACTGCTGTACAATTCAATAAGCCAGTTGCCGTATTCTCTTTGGAGATGTCTTCTGTGCAGTTGGTCAACCGTCTTATTTCAAGTGAGTCGGGTATACCAGCAGACAAGTTAAGAAAAGGTAATCTCGAAGACCACGAATGGATACAACTTAATCAGCAAATAACCTCTTTGTCGGAAGCTCCATTATTTATTGATGACACTCCTGCCCTAACAATCTTTGAGCTACGAGCCAAATGTCGAAGACTTGTAAGAAATAATGGCGTAGAAATGGTAATTATTGACTACCTACAGCTAATGCATGCCGGCAACTCCAACAAAAGTGGAAATAGAGAGCAGGAAATTAGTACCATTTCACGATCCTTAAAAAGTATAGCAAAGGAGTTAAATATTCCTATAATTGCACTATCACAGCTAAGTAGAGCAGTTGAAACTAGAGGGGGCGACAAACGTCCTATGCTCTCCGACCTGAGAGAGTCAGGAGCTATTGAACAAGATGCCGATATCGTATGCTTCATTTACCGACCAGATTACTACGGTTTTACGGAATGGCCAGATACCTCACCAGGTCAAGACCCCGATTGCCAAGGACAAGGGGAAATCATTATTGCTAAGCACCGTAACGGTTCTTTAGAAAACATTAGACTGAGATTTATTTCTCACTTAGCTAAATTTACCGATTTAGATGCCTTCGGGTTTAACAATGATGATGTTATGCCCTCCAGTATGAACAGCGATACTCCTTTCTAAGATGTACAAATACATTTTGCTTATTCTTTTAGGTTTTAATCAGATTAACGCCTTTGCCTCTTACTTGCTAATTCCTATGGATGATAGTCAGAATAATCACCTCAAAGCCTATGGTATAGCTTATTGGGTATTGGAGCAAAATCAAAAAGTAGATTGGCTACTCAACTACAGAGGTGGTAGCTTTATGTTGAAATACCAAGTAGCCTTTGAGAAAGAATGTAAAATTAGAGGTGTATCATATGATATTATTGCCGATGTCCAATCCACCCAAATACTAAGAGAAATTGCTAGTCCAGAGGTAAATCAAGATGTAGTGAAACTGGAAAAAGTGCCAAAAATAGCGGTCTATTCACCTAAAAGTAAATTACCTTGGGACGATGCAGTTACATTAGCACTGACCTTTGCAGAAATACCCTACGACCTATTATATGATGAGGAAGTGATGGATGGAAAACTGCCTCTTTATGACTGGCTACACCTTCATCACGAAGATTTTACAGGACAATACGGTAAATTCTATGCCACTTATAAAAATGCCGAATGGTACAGAAAGCAAAAGCGAGATTTTGAAAAATCAGCTCAAAGCATGGGCTTCCAAAAAGTATCTCAAGCTAAGTTAGAGGTGGTTCTTAAGATTAGAGAATTTACTGCTGGTGGTGGTTTTCTCTTTGCTATGTGTTCTGCTACTGACACCTATGATATTGCGTTAGCTGCTAAAGATATAGATATTTGTGAGTACATGTTCGATGGAGATGGTGCTGACCCTCAGGCGCAAGAGAAATTAAACTTTGATAATACTTTTGCCTTTAAAAATTTTAGCATTGAAAAAAATCCTAGTATTTACGAGTATTCTAGTATTGATGCAACACGAACACGAAGACTTAATCAGTCATTAGACTTTTTTACACTTTTTGAATTTTCCGCCAAATGGGATCCTGTACCAACTATGTTATGCCAGAACCACGAGCAAGTGATTAAGGGGTTTATGGGGCAAACTACTGCATTTAAAAAGAAGTACATTAAATCCGACGTTCTGATAATGGGCGAAACAGCTTCAGTTGACGAGGCACGCTATATACATGGAAAATTTGGCAAAGGTACTTGGACGTTCTATGGCGGCCACGACCCAGAAGATTACCAACATAAAGTGGGTGATCCAAAAACAGAACTCGAGCTTCACCCCAACTCTCCAGGTTATCGTCTTATTTTAAACAATGTCCTCTTTCCAGCTGCTAAGAAAAAGAAGCAGAAGACCTGATTCTGTTAAATACACACCCCTTATAAACTGCGTTTATCAGTCCTCTCTTTAGATGAGAGAAAAGACACTACTGATGATATCGTAATCTATCAGCTATCAAAAAAATGGAGAGTGGAAGAAGATACTCATACTAATAAATGCTGTAATTAGTCGAAAATTATTCTAATCGTTTAATAAATTCCATTTTAGTGAAAACTTAATTGCAGTGGGTTGACTAGGATAATTAGGCATAAAATAATGTGGTGAGTTTGAAATTAATTCATTCAAATTCAAAAATTCAATGTTGATATCCATAGAATGAACTTGAAAATTAATAAAAGAAGAAATAAAAGGTAAAGCACCTATTTCCTGATTATTCTGCAATTGAAATGAAGCTAAAGCTGGATTATAAAGCTTAGCATAATAAGATGTAAAATAATTAATCTTAGCCCCAATTCTAAAATCTAATAAATCTTCAAAAAATGCATCTTGAAACCAAAGAGAAAAAGTCGTATTTATATCAGGGTATCTTAATATTTCAGAATTATTTGACCATTGATATTGAAAGGTATTAGAGGCATGTAAACTTAATAGCTTCCATCCTAATGACACAATATTATCAAAATGAATAATTGATGAGCTGTTTTGAGAATATGATGCATTCTCGTTCAAATAAATATGATTAGTAAAATTATTCAAAGTTGTTAAAAACTTAAAATTCTTAGTTCTTAGTTGATAATTAAATCTTTGTCTAGTCTGCTGTTTAAATTCATTATTGTAAATAAAATGATTAGAATAAAATCTATTATAAAAAATAGGTACTTTAAGACTATTAGCCTCAAAAATTAAGAAGTGCTTAAACTTCTTAGTATGAAAAATCTTTGAAACTGTAAAATTGTATTGTAAAGATTCAAAGGCTTTAAATTTTGCAGAGAATCTTCTAACTAAATCTTTATAAGTCAACTGTATACCGTTATCAATATCAGTGGAGTCAATGAAATGTATATAATTATGTCGCCTTTGTATAATATGAGATACACTGAAATTAGCGTATTTTAATCCAGTAATATTAGTAATTAATGAATGAGATAATGAATCATTAGTAGAGAGACTATCTATATAATTATATTCATAAAAATTCGAAGATAAATCATTATCTCTATAAATTCTATGTGACTTGAGAATTGAGAATTCATTTATTAATGACCAATTATCCGTAAAATTGAAATTCTGATAAATAGAGTGAAATCTATTCTTGGAATAATTTTCTGTAGAAATTAAATTGGTTTGATAAAGTAATGGATCATAGTAATCTTCAACAGCATAATTTATTATACCACCATTTTCATCCATTGTAATTTTTTGATAAGATAAGGTAGCATCAAAATTATATGTTGATTTCTTATTATGAAATGAAATATTTGACTTCACATCGTAAAGCTTGAGAGCTTCTCTACTGAATACTCCTTCTTGAGAAAATTTTCTTATATCTAAGTTATATGATAAATAATCTGTTAAATTCTGATTATGACCTATATCAATCATTTGACCTATTGTAGAAAAGGATTGATATTGAAGAATAGTATTTCCAAATTTAGTGGTATCTAGAGAAAAAGACTTTTCTTTAGAATTTAAAAATTCAATAAAGTATAATTTATTGGGAAAAGATATTAAATCTTTCCATTGTGAATAAGAGAATAAAGGTAAAATAAAAAAAATGAAGAGGTACTTTTTCATGATACAAATAACGTTCAAAAATGGTTAAAAAAAAAGCCCCGAATCTAAAGAAACGGGGCTTATAAAAGGTTGGCGGCGACATACTCTCCCAGGGATTAACCTAGTACCATCTGCGCTAGTGGGCTTAACTTCTCTGTTCGGAATGGGAAGAGGTGGAACACCACTGCAATAGCCACCATAAAATCATGAATAAGATTATGATATATTGTAAAAAAGAAAACAATTTAGTTAGAGTAAATCAACTACAAAAAGCTAAAGGGTAATTAGTATCACTCGGCTATGACATCTCTGCCTTTACACCTATGACCTATCAACGTTATCGTCTATAACGACCCTTAAAAGAAATCTAATCTTGAGATGAGTTTCGTGCTTAGATGCTTTCAGCGCTTATCTCATCCATACATAGCTACCCTGCGATGCAACTGGCGTCACAACAGGTACACTAGAGGTATGTCCAACTCGGTCCTCTCGTACTAGAGTCAGGTTCTCGCAAATTTCTAACGCCCACAACAGATAGAGACCGAACTGTCTCGCGACGTTCTGAACCCAGCTCGCGTGCCACTTTAATGGGCGAACAGCCCAACCCTTGGGACCTTCTCCAGCCCCAGGA
>MDTG01046369.1_pt1 | contig 13169 bp, 12 predicted proteins | sample 811421 | NCBI WGS metagenome assembly MDTG01 (sample SAMN05326645, study PRJNA326480) | marine metagenome | isolation source: seawater | place: Pacific Ocean: South East | collected 2011
AAGCCACTCCGCAGGATAATAGTTAAGAAGATAAGCACACTGATAAGACAGCACGCAATAGGAAACAGCGTGAGACTTATTGAAACCATAGCCAGAAAAGTATTCAAAAGTTTCCCAAAGCTCTCTCGCTTCATAGTCTTTCATTCCTTTCTCCAAGCATCCGCGCTTGAACTTGTCAAAGATTTTGTCTTTCTGGGCCTGGACTTCTCCGGTGCCTTTCTTAGTAAGAAGCTTTCTAAGCTTGTTACCCTCATCCAGAGACAGGTCTTTACCCAACTTGTGAGCCAACATAGCAATCTGTTCCTGAAAAATAAGGAAGCCGTATGTCTCTTCCGTCACTTCTCGCACATACTTGTTGACGTACTCCACGTCCTCTGGATTTGACTTTGCGCCAATGTACTTTCTATCTACTCCCGCGCCGAGTGGGCCTGGTCGGTAGATCGAAGTGATGGCTGACAAATCAATGATGTTGTCTGGTCTAGCGTTCTTACAGAACGACTGGGCGCCAGCCTCTGTGAACTGGAAGATGCCTGCCCACTTGCCTTTGTGGAAGATGTTTTGCCACACTTCCTTGTCATCCAGGTCAATCTTCTCTGGGTGTAAATTCTTGTCATAGAAGTCTTTTATGTCCGCAAACGTAGGGTTCTCCATTCCGTGATGTCGCTTGAGGATACGCTCGATGGCACCTTCCAGCATACGAAGAGAAGCAAGGCCCAAGATGTCAAACTTGATGAAACCCATGGGCTCAAGGTGTCTTACATTCATACCCTCGGACCAAGGTGTTTGTCGAACTCCTCCTGAGTTGATAAGCGGCATCCACTGATCTAGGTTTTCACCTACAACAACACCACCAGCGTGGCGTGAAGCTGATCGAGTCTGGCCATACAGCTTCTCGATGTGAGTCTTGATGTTTGGATACTTCGCCAAGAATGCCTGTAAGGATTCCGAGAACTCCATCAACTCCTCAAATGTGGGAGCATACACACCAGCCGTAATGCCATGCTTTGCCTTGGCCCGAGGCGTTGCCTCATAAACCATCTTGCTTGTTACATTGTTTACTTCCGTGAACTCGATACCGTAGAACTTAGAGATGTCCTTGATGAGCGAGCGCAACTGAAGCGTGTTCCAGTTAGTGATAGGGACCACAGAGTTGTCACCCCACTGGTCGATAAGGACTTCCTTGAGAACCATTGGGTCAGATACGTCATAATCAATGTCTGGGTATCCGGAACCTCCTTTGGTCAAAAATCTCTCAAACTGAAGTCCGTACTTGATTGGGTCGACTTGAGTGATGTTAAGTACATACGCGACGAGAGAGCCAGCAGCGGAGCCGCGGCCGGCGCCGACAAGCTGGCGGTCAACAGCTACGTCAGCAATAGATTTCATTGTCAGGAAATATTTTGAAAAGCCGCGCTCTTCGATGACGTTGACCTCGTGCTTGAGGCGGGCAACATAGTCCTGATTATCCTGAAGGCCTAGAGTTCTAAGGCCTTCGACACACAAGGCTGCCAGAGTCTGTCCAGCAGTGGATCCTTCTGGGACCACAAAATCGGGAAGACGTACGGTGTTGTCCGGCAGAAACGACTCGATCCTCTCATGAGCGATTTGGTGGGTACGAATGATTGAGTCTTTCACAATCTCATCGTCATACTCAACTCCGCACTCCTTGGAATATTTAAGGTAAGACTCCCACATCTGGTCTCCATTTTTCGGATACAGTTCGTATCCTACCTCCTCAACAGAGAGAGGCAACTCTTCTGACAAGTAGTCTGGGCGGCCTTTACCAAGCCATCCTAGTCTCTTGTAGAGTTCTCGATCTTTCCACACGTCTGCATTGTAATAGTGGGAGTCTGCGGTTGAAATGAGTTCGATACCGAACTCTTGGTGCATTTGGATAATGTATCGATTTAAGTCGTGCTGCTCAGGTACGTTGTTCCATTGCAATTCTCCATACCAACGATCTCCAAAGATCGACTGCATCTTTTGTGTAGTTTCTCTCATTGCTGACAAGATCGCATCAGGGCCGGTGTCCCTATTCTCCCAGTAGTTACCAGCGTAAACTCCGCCCAGACACGCAGAGGCGGCTATGACACCCTCGCCATATTTCTTAAGCATAGCATAATCTACTCGTGGATAGCGATAGAAATTATCACCAGAGTAAGATTGAGAGATCATCTTGAAGATGTTTTGCAGCCCTGTTTGATTCATTGCTAACAGGATAAGGTGCCGGCGACGGTTGAGTATAGACTTAATCTTTTTCTTAGAAGATGACTCATCTTCAACTGTTGTGCCGGAGTTGTCTGCTTCGTACTCAGACTTTTTCTTTGCTGCATTTCTGATGGTTTCGTACTCTTCTTTCCATTTTGCAACGGAAGGAATAAAGTACGCTTCACACCCAAAGATGGGTTTGAAGTTCTTCCCTTCCTTCATCATCCTCTTTGCATGAAGCACTTGGTATGCTAGCCCGTTTGCGTTACCATGATCTGTCAGTGCGAGGGCATCCATGCCATTCTCATAAGCAAAATCCATGTGCTCTTGTGGGTAACCTAGGGCGTCAAATGGGGATCCTGCAACTGAGTGGGCGTGAAGTCCCACGAACGGGATTGAGCTTTCTGTTCTAGAGTTCATTAACTAATTCTTTCATTTCATCTATTGTTTCTAGCAGTGATTCTTTTACTGCCTGTCTTTCATTTTCGAACAATTCTATTATAAACTGTTCTTGTTCATTTGTCAAGAAAATAAACACATCTGGGAAGCCCACTGCGTCTTTTATCTGGTATGATATTTCGTTGTATATTCTTTCTAAGTGATCTGACTTCATCTTGCAGTGCTTTTCTCTCTGTTAAAAATGTATGGTTTCATAAATTGTCTGCCTGGTCTAGGGATTTTCAGGTCCGAAGAGTAATAATTCTGCAAACTTTGCCACGTTCTCAGATCGAAATAACTTTCGACCTCAACAACTTTATCTACTGATATTGTATCAAGTTTAAAGATTTTGTCAAGAGTAAAGTTTTTTCCTGACCACCTTTCTGAAGGAGGTAGAGTTTTATCTCCTCCGGTGCATTGATCTTTTATGTTCCACTTGAACTTTGGCCAATCTTCGGGAAAGAAGGTGAAGCCTAGAAGTTTGTTGTCTCGAACAGTTTGCCCCTCGTGAGAAAAAAAGAATGAATTTGGTCCTCGGATAGCGTCTCTGTGGGCCCTAACCATACCTGTATGGTAAATCCCAAACGGAAATGATACAAAGTATTTAGTTGGCTTGAGCCATCTGCTCATTTTGTCCGCTATAATAAAAGAAGTTAAAGCTCCATGCAAAACTGACCAACCTAGACTATCTCTCCTGTCTCTATCTTTTTGCGAAATAGGAGTGTAATAAATCGGGATCCACTTCTCGTGATAATCTTTCCTTTTGACAAACTCTTTTTCTTCAAAGTATCTAGGGTTCATTACATAATCGCCAATCCTCTTTTTTACGAGAGGTGCTGTGTCGTCGTTACATACGATCCAGATGCTGTCGCACCCTGCATAAGCACATTCATAAACAGAGCGTTCTGCAGCCAAAAACCCCTCCCTTAGTGGTTGCATGTAGTCAGGCCATGGGAAGTCGAACGAATTGTTCCACCCTGACAATGGTATCACGCCAACTACGTTACGACCCTTAGGTGCTGAATTCACTTAACACCTCCTCTATAGAGAGATTCTTGATCTTCACTCTTTGAGTGTCTTCGTATATATTCTGATCCATCTCCAAAACTACCCTCTTTCTGTGCGTGACCTTTGGTTTTCTAAACTTTCGCGAGCCGTTTTTATAAAAGTTCATGAAACTGCCGTGAACTCCGATGTGGGCAAGGTGCCTGATCACTGCAAATCTCACCATGGAATCTGAGTACTCAAAGTCGCGAGTTTGTTCTTTTGTCAAGATAGACTCCGCTACACAATCAGTAACATAATCTGCGCCGTCAACGCGCGAAGAAGTATAGTAATTTATCTTTTCGACAAAGCCGTCACTTGAAGTGAACGGTTCTAAAAACTTATGCTTTCCCCCTAAGTTTGAGAGTTCAAAGTCATCATAAACACGATACAAGGTAGGCACCTGTTTCGTCAGAGAATTGTCCATCTGAATTCCCGTAGTGTCAAAAATAGTACAATTTTCAAACTTATACTTGTGGAAACCTTCGGATGATGAAATAGATAAGTTGTCGTTAGAGATGCGTATGTTATTTATCTTTTTATAATTGAGCAACTTTCCAGACAAAGACAAAATTGTCTGAAACCTGGACCAAGAGCGGTCTGCTTTTCTGTTTCCCAGTAAATTCACACTCAAGGTGTCATAGAATATCGGACCGAACTTTAAAGTTGGCAAGAAGTATGAGTCAGAAAGGAAAGCATACAACACCGACTCCACCGATGAACCTATGACTAATTTACCTAGTAGCACAGGCCTAATTCATAGTCGTATCTTTTTGAATGTGACGTTGCAAGGGAATAGTTACCCATCGGAAGCATTGCTTGGCGCGCCTCTCTGGGGAGGCAGGCTTCGTCTATAATAGAAACCAGATCAGAATACATCTGATTGGCATCCGAGGTTAATCTAAATCTGCTTCCACCCCCTGAGAGGATAATATCTTCCCAAGCATCTCCGTCCCAGCCGGGGTCAACGAAACCGTAAAGTTTTAAATTTATTGAGCTTCGAATCGTGTTCTCTAGCATCGCGTTTGTAATTCCTGGATTTAAATAAGTCTGTGGATCTTCATCTGTAAAGAGAATCACTATACGTTCAGCGTTTGGGCGCCAAGAAATACTGAAGTTTTCTTTTTCTGGTACGGATCCTGTCTTCGCAACCCATTCCGAGGTTAAGATGTTATGAGGCGTTATTGCGCTAATGTTCTGGATTGCAATGTAAATTCCGTCAACTAACATCTCTCTACCGGTATCCATTCCCTCCACTCCCAAGGCTGCAAATTGCTGCAAGAAGTCTTCAAAAGGAGAAATGTCGCTAACCTTTACTAAAACTTCGGTCTCATCAAATGCCTCTCTTGGTCCGATGATTAGGCCCCACTGCAGTGCTTCCTCGGCGGCAAATTGCTGTGCGAACTGATTTAGTGCCACTCTTACTGCGTTTATCTCGTCGTCCATTGACCCGGACCAATCAATAACAAAAAGAATGTCCGTGTCTCTTATTTGCTCTCCATAATCAATTTCGCCGTCGCAGTCATTATCCGCACCGTCGCATACCTCGGGGCTTGGATTGATTTCCCCGCTGCAGAAACCTGCTATAAACACACCGTCGCGATCAGAACCCCAGGCGCCGTGGTTACAATACGCTTCTCCAGGGGAACAGACCCCAACACCGAGGGTATCCGGGGGGCCAGTATAACAAGCTTGTACTAACCCTTCATCCAATTGATTGTCACAATCTTCGTCAAAAGCATTACACTCTTCCCTATCTAGGCGCATACCGAGGAGCGGGTCGCATGGCACGTTGGGGTCTGGAAAGTAGTTGCAAAAGGCCAAACAGTCTGTCATTCTTAGTTCTGTGCATTCTTCGTCTACGCACTCACACATCTTAAATCCTTGCCCGCAAAGAAGCGGAGGTTCTGTACATGGCTGAAGGTTTCCTGCGTCACTCACATCACACAAACAACTGAGCTGTTCGTCCACTTGACCATCGCAATCGTTATCAGCGCCATCGCAGGCTTCGTCAAGAGGTTGAGTCGCCGAACAAGAAATCCAATTGCCAGACTGACATGTCTCTAGTCCGTTATCACAAACAGTGGAGCATGCCTGAATCAATTCTTCGTCTGTTAGACCGTCACAATCGTCGTCTATGTTGTTGCATGTTTCTGATGGTACGGGCCCGCAGGTATCACACACGTTTCTTTGGTTTTCGTCGACGACCCCGTCACAATCATCGTCGGTAAAATTGCATCGTTCTTCTGAGGGTTCACATGTTACGCACTCTTGATAGCTTATGCTACCTTTCGAACAAATAATGCGTTGTGTGCCCTCCACTCCTTCAACTTCGCATCGAACGGTAATCGTGATGTCGTTGTCTATACTAGGAGGACACTCAAGTACAGATCTACAATCTCCTTGAGAGAGGATCTCTGGTGGTGGACAATTAAGGTTTGTAGTGCGCGAACATGGCTCGTGGTTATCGTCGCAAATGTTCATCACGACGTCAAGAGCGTTGACCCCTAGACCTGCAGGTGGGCAATACCACTGCTGCACTTGGCAGCATTGCGGCTGACATTCACAAAAATTCTCATCTATACTTGTTGCCCCAACACAAGGATCAATGTATGCATCGGGGAACACAAAGTCTATAGTGTATATGTCGGTCCCAAAATCTATTGTGGAATCTAGACTGTTGATTGAACGGGCTGAGTCTGGTGTAGTTGTTTCTTGGTCAACTGTCGTGTCTGCGCAAGAAATGAGAAGTAAGCTAGCAAACGTCAGTAATCGTATCATGTCAAGACTTCCATTTTGTTTTTATCCGCAAACGCAGATACTGAGTGGGGGAAATGTTGTTTGGCAATTTGCAAACAAGCTTTCGCGACCTGCTGTATTTCCCACTGGGCGCCTTTGTGAGACCTCTGTAAGATGAACTTTAAAAGGTTATGCAAACTTACAGTTCCAAAATATTGAGTGTACAAATTTTGAGGCAAGACACCCCTAGCCTGTTCTCTGCTGATTCCGGAGTCAATCATTGCGTTATATAATGACAAGCTTCTGGAGTTGTGGTTCTTTACTGCGGTAGCAGCATTTTCAAATCCAATCTGCATATATGATGAATCCAGGACAGGATTAATCATTTCTTCGTTACTCGCTTGGCGATTACTTACGTGCTGGGTCCTGAATTCTTCTGGTGCATAGAATTTCATGTCCACTGAGGTGTACCTTCTGGAGATTTCATTGTAGGCCCAAGTTCTGTGCCGGTGGTGCTGGCTTCGAATAAACAAAGGCACTGTAAATTTGAATGTTATCATGCAATGTTCAAAGGGAGAAGAGTGGTTGTGTTTCATGAGGTAGTTTATAAGCTTAACATCTTTCTCATCTACACTTTCTTTGGTAGTGCCAAAAGAAACCCTAGCTGCATTAACCACTGAAAGGTCCGTGCCCATGTGAGACACATATTCAACTGCCCCTTTGTCATCCCCAAACAGTTCAACCTTCATTTGGGCTCCTGAACACTCCCATCACATAATTTTCTAAAATCATGTGATAAGTTTTATCTTTTAGTGAAATTTTTTCCATCATTGTTCGATCAATAACAACCTTTTTATCAGGTATCAAGTTATACTTAATTTTTTTAATAGTGTCAGAACAGTCTGGGGCGACATCTAAAACTGTGGCTTCAATGAAACGATCTTTTTCAGGTTCATAATCATCTGGAAGCAGCACTCCATTGTTTGTTTGATTTTCGCTTACGTGCGGTACAACTAGCAAATATCTGTTTACTGGTGTAAGAGACGTGATCTTAGACATTTGTGAGTCTCCCGACGGACCTCTGACACTTATTTACGTAATCTGTAAGGATCTCCATGTCTGTCTCTGATTTATACAATCTGTACGCTTTGACTGCTAGTCTCATTTCCTGCTTTGTTAACCAGCCATTTTCGTCATAAGATTCTCTAAGATCTTTTCGTTGTTCTTTGAACGGCTCCATGGCGTCCTCGATGGCTACAAAAGTTTTAATGTAATTAGCGAGATGCTCTTCTTTGGTTGTTGTTTCTTTGTTGTTAGAACTCATAATGTTTCCTTTCTTTTTGAGTTGTTTTATAATAATAGTATATTCTATTTGATTTGTCAAGTGTTTTAAATTGAAAAACTTTCGCCGCAGCCGCACGTTCTTTTGGCGTTCGGGTTTACAAATTTAAATCCTGCTTGGTTTAATTCGTCCACAAAGTCTATCTGTGTTCCCATCAAATACAGGAAACTTTTAGGATCTACGTATATCTCCACATCTTTATCGAGGATGACGCGATCGTCGGGACCCTTGTTGTCAAATAGTAATTTATAAGTGAAACCAGAGCAGCCACCGCCTCTGACAGCAGCTCTTACTCCGGTTTCCTCTTTAGTTTCAAGAAGCGACGTTAATTTCTTTGCAGCGCTTTCAGACAGAGTAATCATTTTTTCTTTTGTAATCCTCAATAGCAGATTTAATTGCATCTTCAGCCAAAACAGAACAATGTATTTTTACAGGAGGAAGGCAAAGATAATCTGCAATCTCGCTGTTTTTTATTTGCCCTGCCTCGACAAGAGTCTTGCCCTTTATCCATTCAGTTACCAGGGATGAGGACGCTATAGCTGACCCGCAGCCATATGTTTTGAACTTTGCGTCCTCAATTATCCCTTCGTTACCAACCCTTATCTGAAGCTTCATTACATCTCCGCAGGCTGGTGCACCGACAATGGCTGTCCCAACGTTGCTGTCTTCTTTGTCTAGAGAACCCACATTTCTTGGGCTCTCAAAGTGGTCCAATATTTTATCAGAATAACTCATACAAACTTTACTTCACAGGCTCCGCCAGCGCAAGCAACTTCGCCGGCTAGGTTTGTGTTGTCCTCATCTTCTGAGACTTTTGTGAGGTCGATGTTAGTAAGCGAGGCCATCATAGCTTCGTAAGTCTCCTTTGAGCAGTCTTCGAACGGTGCCTGCGTATAGGTTCCGCCATTGTATGGAAGGACCGATAATCCGTTATAGCTAGTTCTATTGTCCCACATCCATTCTCCTACGTCAACCCATTCCGCATCTTTTATTGATACAGTTGCTGAGATGTTGTGAGTGTTCTGACCCTTGCGAAAGCCTGGCCTTACCCATTCGTCTGTCACAAATTTTACTCTCTTGAGTAATTGCAGTGCCGACTCTGTCCTCATGATGGAACCTTCTGGGGCCTTCTGAGGAATAGAAATAACGGCAGTTGTGTGAGGGCTGAAGTATTCATCCTCCACTAGTTCTGGATGGTTGCTCAACAGGTGTGCATAGATAGGTTCGTTCTTTCCTACGCGGATTCTGCGGATGTAGTAGTCATTGTGCCAGGCGTGGATACCCGAAGAAGTTCCAAGTGTTAAGCTTGTAGTTCCTGCTGGCTTCACGCAGGTTGTTCTTGCTGCTGGTTTAATTCCGATTAGCTCTGCAACTCTCGCGTTCTCTGTCTTTACTCCACTGGCAGCTTCCTTCATGTCAAGTTCCAAGACGGCGCCGGATGCGATACCGGTCATGGATACACCAATAAGCGCGTCTTTCTCTGTTGTTCTGCGCCAAATGTCGCGAAGATAGTGAAAATCAGTGTAACTGGCCTGCAGTGTTCCTATAAAGGTAGCGGCCCGTACTCTTTCGTTTAAATCTTCCTGAGACTCTACGTTAGATACATTTACTTCCGTAAGGTTACAGAATTGGTATGGACGTAAACCAATCTCACAACAAGGGTTGGTTCCCCAGTCTTTATCGTTTGAAAAATAAAAACCAGGTTCGCCGGCGCCAGAGGCTTTTACTCTGTCCCAAAGGTTCATAAAGTAATCTTTATCAATTTTGTGGCGTAATAATACAACAGAGTTGTTAGCCCTACCTCGTTGTGGATTGGTTTCCCACCAATTTCCTGTCTTAGCTGCAATCATGTCTTCATCATCCGCTGAGAATAGAGAAATGAGTGCTGCTCTTCTAATGCCACCTGCAAGAACTGCGTCTGCGATGTGACAAATCATGTCATGAACTTCAATTGTGGACAGCTTCTCTCCGTTCTCGCGGTTCGAGAGAATACCTTCTAGCTTGACCAAACATTCTTTGAGTGGTTGCGGGCCCGGGGCCTTACCACCTGAAGTAATCAGCGCTGCGCCCTTTGGTCGAATATCTGTAAAGTCAAACCTAAGATGCGAGCCACCTTGAAAATAAGACCGAACAAGTGCTTTTACTGCATCCGCCCAACCCTCAATAGAGTCATTCACCAGAAAGCGACGGGTTCGGTTTATATTCGGTCGAGTTATCTCCGGAAGCTTTTCTACGTGATGTTTCTGTACCGAATACCCGACTCCTGTTCCGCCAAGAAGAAGGAACATCGATTCACCAAAGCATCGCCAATCATCAGCGGGCATAAAAGCACAGTTAAAAATGCGATTCGGAGCCACCTCAATTGGCTTTCCTCCAAATTGCATAGACCTCATTGATGGCAGTACCTTCTTTTCGAAGACCATTTTATAAGCCTTAACGATCTGAAGCTCCAGTTCCGGAAACTTCTTCAGATGCATGTTCATGTTCCGTGACACCAGCTCGTCCCACGTTTCTCTTCTCTTTTCCTTCTCCAGGAAGCGTGCATACTTCATGTGCACTGTGATTTCTGACAAAATTTTATTAGATAACTCCATTTAAGATTTTCCTCCTTCTTTTTTAAATGCCGCATACTTCTCCTTAAGGTTTGCCAACCTCTCTGCAGAAGATTTTTGTATTATGTCGTTTACTGTTTCACCCGTCTTTGGTAAAACCTTTATCTTTACATTACTAGTGTCCATAAAGATTGGATAGACCAATCCATCTGGGCCGTTTCGATTTTTCGCAACGAAAATTCTACCCTGGTTTGTGTTTTTATCCTCTACAGTTCTTGATACTGTGAAGATTAAGTCTGCTACAAAGCACTTGTTGAACGCCTCGGAGATAGACTCCATAGTGATCACTTCTGCGTTCAATCCTGACCGGTTAGTTTGTGATGCTGTCCAGAGTGGACACTCGCAAATTTGAGCTATTCCTCTAAGCTCTTCGTAAATAGTTTCTAGTTGGTGCCTTTTCTCATCTTTTCCGCCTTTTTCTGGTCGAATTAGGTCTCCGTAGTCCACGATGATCATGTCTGGAGTAAAATCTCGCCTTTTTAGCTTCTCAATGTGATTTTTGATTGTTTGAATACTAGCGCTTCGTGTGGGGTATTCTTTTACTATTAGTTTTCCTTCTATTTCTCGAATCTCGTCATAGATTTTTTCTTTAAAAACTATTAGATTATTAAGCTCCACACCAGTAATGGCAGCGTCATAACGACCTGCAACAACAGTATCAGCAAGCTCCAAAGTATAATGGAGGACGTTTTTGCCCTGCTTAAGCGCTTGAGCACCGAGATGTACCAACACCATAGACTTGCCTGCCCCAGTAGGAGCAACCACAACACCAAGCTCACCTTTACCTAGCCCTCCCTTTGAGATTTCGTCAATTCGAGGCCAACCCGATGAAACTGGATCTCTAGATTTCTTCAGGAACCTTTGCTCAAAATCCACCAGATAGTCGTACCCAAGGGTGTTATCCGATCCAAGCTTTAAAGCCTCGTCTATAACTTTGGAAACCTCATCAAAAGATGACGATTTTATAAGCTCTACAGATTTTATTAAAGCCTCTTTTAATTTTTGCTTTTTACAAAAATCAAGAGCAGTGTCTTTAATAAATTGCGCGCTTTGTGGTATTTCCCCATTAGATAAGACTCTTGCGTAGTATTCCCTGATTCGCACCTTGACTGATTCGGGTTCTGCATCCAAACCTGTTCGTATGATCGAATGCATGATATTAGATGTGGGGTGGACTCCATACTTCTCTCTATATTCCTTGATCTTGCCTATGAAGACGCGCAAATGTTTGAGTTCTAAGAATTTTAAATCTAACAACTCAAACATTTGATCTGCGAATGTCCTGTCATTCAAAACCAAATGACAAAGGTCTTCCTGAAATGTCTTTCCAAACTTAGAAAAACTTTTTTCTTGTTCCATTATTGTTCCTTTTATTTAGTACAGTATAACAGATTTTATTCTGAAAAGGAAGTAATAATGTGATTAAATCTTTGTTCTAAATCTGTGGTTGTTACAGTCAATACTCCGTCTTGTAACATTAGTTTTCTTATTTCCGTTTGATTATATTGTGGCTTATACTGTTCAAACGTATCGTCGATCCCTTGTTTGGCCTGTATAGATAGCATGGGCGAGGATAATTGCATAATATCATAATTGTTTTCTATTAACTCCTTTGATTCTAAAATGTTTGTATACACTTTTTGTTTATTTTCTGGCTTTTCGCATTCTGCGAGAATGCTATCTAAGTAGTGCACTCTCTCTTCTTTTAGGAAAGGAAACTTCTTTGCTACAGTCTGCAGGCCTACTCGGGGTACTCCGGGGAGGTTGTCTGAAGAGTCTCCCACAATGGCTCGCGCCAAAGCAAAATTGGTAGGATGAATGTTGAATTTTTCCACTATGTTGTTCTTGTTTAGATACTCTTTTTGAATAGGCCTGTGAAGAATTGTTTTGTCGTCTAACAGTTGGATAAAGTCTTTATCAGCTGATACAATGACCTTTTGCCAATCTGAAAACATTGGAGTGTTTTTGATGTAAGAGATCACATCGTCAGCCTCAACTAGTGGCTCCATGAACTGAATTACTGGTGTTTGGTTTAGGTACTCGATCACTCTCATCTGCTGCCAGACTTTGTTATCTAAGATGTCCTCCTCTCCCATTCCAACTTGGGTCCAATTAGTTCTGGGTGGCTTGCGGCCTCCCTTGTAATTCTTGTTCATTGAGCGTCTTTTTTTAGAGCCACCTTTCCCATCCCAAACCAGAACCAGAAGGTCTGGCTTGACCTCTCTTGTTAGCTTATTAAAAATGTTAATAAAAGTTCTAATTCCACCGATCGGAGAGCCGTTTGGGTTTTTACTAGGGTCTACTATGTATCCGCGGATGAACTGGTTGTACGCGTCTACTATCATTACTCTTTTCATGCTTTCTCCATAAAATAAAAAGCCCGCCAGAATTGGCGGGCTGTGTTGTGGCTAATCTTCGGCCGGAGTTTCGTCCGGATCGTAGAAATCGCCTGCGTTGCCTTCTCTATTCTTGAACTTCATAATAACATCTTCTTCAATAATAGTCAAGACACTTTCTCTAAATTTTTCACTCTCAAGTTTGGTGACCCATTGTTTGCGCTGGAACTTTTCTTTAGACCCATCGTTGTGGATTAGCGTAAACCAGGCGCCAGACTGCTCAAGCCTTTCAGAGATTTGGATTGCATCGAACCAGCTTTCTTCATCTTGGACTCCAACAGCATCATCACCCCACAGGATCTTGAAGTTGCAGGTTCGGCCGTGAGTCCCAAAACGAGACTTTTCCAGCTTTACCTTCACTTCAGATCCAATGCGGAAACCATTGTCATC
>MDTG01211388.1_pt1 | contig 13169 bp, 12 predicted proteins | sample 811421 | NCBI WGS metagenome assembly MDTG01 (sample SAMN05326645, study PRJNA326480) | marine metagenome | isolation source: seawater | place: Pacific Ocean: South East | collected 2011
CGTTGATAGGCTGGATGTGGAAGCGCAGTAATGCGTGAAGCTGACCAGTACTAATAGCTCAATTGGCTTGATTTATGCACTGAAAAAAATTTATATTATAGATATTAATGAATAATAAAAGAATTGAGTTTGGCATACTTGGACTCGGAAGAGTTATAAAAAAACGAGTTTTAGATGTTTTCCTAAATGAACTTTCTCAATCTAAAGTTACAGGAGTATACGACAAAAATAAAAAAAAAAGTTCTTACTATTCAAATAAATTTAAAACTAAAAATTTTTACAACTTAAACTCGTTTTTAAAGACAAAATATAATTTTGTTTATATAGCCACAGAGTCAGGCAATCATTACCACCATATCAAGGCTTGTTTTAAATATAATCAAAACGTGATAGTTGAAAAACCTCCAGTATTAAATATTAATCAATTAATTGAACTTGATAAGATTGCTAGAAAAAAGGGATTAGATTTCTACTCAATTTTTCAAAACAGGCTTAATAAGTCAGTTGTTTTCATAAAGAAATATTTAAAAAAAAAAAATAAAATACCTGTATATTCAACACTCAATTTAAGTTGGTCAAGGGAACAAAGCTATTATAATGATTGGCATGGTAATTGGAAGTTAGATGGAGGTGTGGCCGCTCAACAAGGCATACACTACCTAGACATCTTGTGTTATTTATTTGGCAATCCCGTTAAATCTATAAGTCACATATCAAATAAATCAAATAAATTACAGGCAGAGGATACACATTCTGCTTTAATTGTTTTTAAGAACAATATTACTTGCACATGTAATTTTACTACCGCATTAAGGCCTAGAGATTATGAGGCATCTATAAAAATTATATTTAAAGACGAAATTTTTAGTTTAGAAGGACTTTGCTGCAATAAGATAGATCACGTAGATTTAAAAAATAAAAACAACATATATTTTAAAAAGACTTGTATTGCTAATTCTGAAAGAGTTAAGACAGGATATGGGAATTCACATAATAAGTCGCTACAAAAAATTATTAATTATAAGTTAAAAAAAAGTAATTCAAGACCTCTTAGGGCCATAGAAACTTTATCAAGCTTAAAATTACTTAATATGATGTATATGAGCTTTGAAAAAAAGAAATGGATTAATTTTACAAATAAAAAAATAATTTCTAGGTTAGGAAATTAATATTTATATGTCAGAGTTGAACAATTATATTAACAATGAAATATTAAAAAAAAAATCAAGCTATACTTTAATATTAGGCCTTACACCTTCTCAAGGAGCTAGATCACCTAAACTCTGGAATAAAGTTTATAAAAAAACTAATTCCCAATGCAGAATGTATCCTGCGGATGTATCAAATAAAAATTTAAAAAATTTGATAAGATTTTTAAAAATAGATAAAAAATTTAAAGGTGGATCTATTACTGCGCCATATAAGGAGGAAATAATGAAATATTTAGATATTATAGATTTGGATGCAAAAAAAATTGGTTCTGTAAATACTATAGTAAAAAAAAAAAATAAATTGGTAGGGTTTAATACAGATTACTTTGGAGCTCTCACAACCATAAAAAAAATAAACTGTAAAAAAAATATTTTAATTTTTGGCGCAGGTGGTGCTTCAAAAGCAGTTATATTGGCTTTATGTAAGAGATTTAAAAGATCTAATTATTTTTTTTATAATCGTAACTCAAAAAAATTTAATTTTCTGAAAAAGTTTCCATATATAAAAAAAATTAAAATTCTTAAAAATTTAAGTCAAATAAGTATAATTAAAGACATAGATTTAATTGTAAACACATCTAGTGTAGGATTCGATTCATGGATTAAAAAAAATAATGGCTCATTTAATTTAAAATTTTTTTCACCTTTAACTAAAATTAAAAATCTTACCCTAAATAAAAATAAAGATTTAAGATCCTTTAGAAAAAAAAATTTGAAACTAATTTTAGAGGATACAAACAATCTTAAAGTTTTCTTTCAAAAAAATAATAAGATTGATATTTTTGACATAATATATCAACCAAAAAATACTAGATTGTTAAAGTTTGCAAAAATTAATGGTAATAAGATTTACAATGGTTTAGAAATGAATCTTATTCAAGCTGTAAAAGGATTTATGCTGGTGAATAAGTTAAATAACTTTAATAATATCAAAAATAAAATGTTATGATAAAAATGGATAATAAATTTCCAGGAAAAGATATAAGCAAAGAGGATTTAATATCAAAATTTCCTTTGGCTGCAAAACAAAACCCAGAGCATAAATCAAAATTCAAGATTTCAAACGTAGATTTTGGTGGAGAAAAAGTTCCTATTTTTGCAGGACCTAATATGGTTGAAAATAAAGATTTAATTTTTGATGTAGCTAAAAATGTTAAACAACTAGGAGCTGATTTTTTGAGAGGAGGTGCATTCAAACCATTAACATTTCCATATAGAAGTGAAAAGTACAACGAAACTAGAGAGGAAGGCATTAAATGGTTGGGATTAGCAAAAGAAAAATTTGGTATTCCAATAATAACAGAAGTAATGGAGGAAAAATATCTTCCAATGATTTGTGAAGTTGCAGATATACTTCAAATTGGTTCAAGAAATATGCAAAATTATCCTTTAATAACAGCAGCAGCCAAAACAAAAAAACCACTAATGATTAAAAGACATTATGGAGCATCTTTAAGAGATTGGTTAGGAGCAGCAGAATATGCCTTAGTCGAGGAAAATGAAAAAGTTATACTTTGTGAAAGAGGAGTATCAGTGCCTCACACACATAGATCAACGTCTAGATTTTTACTGGATTTACAGGTCGTACCAGCTGCTCAAGAGATGACGCATCTACCAATTGCTGTTGATCCTTCTCATGCAACTTTCTGGAGACCATGGGTCAAACCAATGGCATTAGCTTCGATAGCAAGTGGTGCAGATGCTATTATGCTTGAAGTTCACCCTGATCCTGATAATTCAGCCGTAGACCCACTACAACCTGTCAATTTTGTAGACTTTGAAAAAATAATGAACGAAATGGATAAAATTTCCAGATCTCTATATGGTAGGCAAGTGAAAAACGAAAAAATTTAATTTTTTTAATAAATCTATGACTAAAAAAAATTTTTATAAAGATATTAATATTAAAAGATTAGACAACTTTTTGGATGATCACCTAAATGAAGAAAAGTTTTTATCAAATGGGTTTCCCACCTATTCCTCTATAGAATTTAGTATTAATGGAGCTTGCAATAGAAGATGTTTTTTTTGTCCAAGAGTAGATGAAAAAAATTATCCAAATATATTGAAATCATTTCCATTGGAAAATTTTAAAAAAATTATTACAGAATTAAAAAATGAAGCTTTTGATGGAAGGATATCATTTTCAGGTTTTTGTGAACCATTACTTTCGAAAAATTTAAATGAATATATAAGTTTAGCAAGAGAAAGTCTCCCAAAGATTTTAATTGAAATTGTAACAAATGGTGACCCATTATTAGCAAAAAATGGGAGATCCAGACTTAAAGAACTTTATAAAAGCGGACTTAATAATTGCAGAGTTAGTCTTTATGATGGCCCCCATCAGATTGAGGAGATGGAAAATATTAAAGCAGATTTAAATTTAAGTGATGAAGAATTCATAGTTAGAAAAAGATATTTGGGACCAGAGGAAAGCTATGGTTTAACTATCTCAAACAGAGCAGGTTCAGTAAGTTTAAAAAATGAGCATTTTGAGCTTAAACCTTTAGATGAGCCATTAAAAAGCCCATGTTATTATCCTTTCTATAAGATGTTAATAGATCATGATGGAGATGTTTTGATTTGTTCAAATGATTGGAAGAAAGAGGCTGTTGTAGGCAATGTAATTAAAGACAATGTAACATTATCAGACATTTGGGCTAACGAAAAATTTGTTTATTTAAGAAAACAATTGATGAAAAGTGACAGATGTCACTCACCCTGTAATCTTTGTGATGTGAATGGAACGTTGAATGGAAAAAAGTCTTTTGACATTTGGAAAAATCATTTTACCAGAAAAACTTAAAATTAATTTAAAGTTAAATGTTGGTATTATTGGAAGCGGTAGACTTTCTATAGATTATATAAATATTATAAAGTCATTTAATCATAATGTAAAATATATCGCATCATTTACAAAAAATAAAAATGCTAAGAGATTAGCAAAAAAAAATAATGCTGAGCTTTTATATTCGTCTGATCAAGTAGTGCTGGCAAAAAACGTTGACTTCTGGATTGTTTGTACTTCTTGGAAAAATTTAAAATCAGTTTTTATTAAATTAAAGCAATTAAAAAAACCAATTCTTTTTGAGAAATCCATGATTATTAGTAGCAAAGAGTTAAAATTAATAAAATCTTCTAAATATTATCAATCAATTAATAAAAATTTTAGTTTTGCTTATAATAGAAATTACTATGATTATATTCTGATCCTAAGTAATTTATTAAAAAAAAAAAATATTAAATTTGGAAATGCTTATTTTTTTGATCCTTATAAGAATCTGTTTTCTAATAAAAAAATAAGTAAACCTTATCTACCATACTATATAACATCTCATTGGATTTCATTAATTTTAAAAATTTTCAATTTGAGTGAATATAAAATACAAAGTAAAAAAATTGAAATTTTAGATTACAAAAATAATTTTAAAAGGATATTATTTAACTTAAAAAGCAACAAAAATAAATTTAAGTTTGAGCTTTTTAATTTACCAGATCTACCTAAAAACCATCAAATTAATTTTTTTTTTGAAGACAAAATTGTTGAAATTTCACCGATAGAAAGAATTAATCTTTATAAAAATTTATATAAAAAAACCAAAAATAGAATCAATTTTTATGAACCATTGATAGACTCATTCAATGTTAATCAAAAATATAAACCCGGTTTCAGATTTCAATATTATGATTTTGTAGTAAGTAATTTTTATAAAAAAAAATCTGTTCTTTCAACTAAACTAAAAGATCTAATTGATATTTACGAAATATGTGATTTCTTGAAAAAAAAATGAAAATAGAAAAAATATATCTTACGTTAATCAAAGATAAAAATTTTAAGTCAATTTACCCTAGACCTTCTTTTTTTAAAAATGGTATGATTTTTATAAAATTAACCAGTGACCTTAACTACGAGGGATATGGAGAAGTTTCGCCTTATATTTCTAAACCAACAGAAGCTATGCTTCTGATAGAAAAAATTTACAAAAAATATTTTAGACATAAAGAAGTAGATCTGAATTATGTTTATAATTTAAAAAAAAAAAATAGTAATTTTTTTTTTCAATCAATATTGTCTGTTTTTGATCAAGCAATTCATGATATTTTTGCAAAACAGAAAAAAACTTCAGTTTCAAAAATTATAAATAGTAAAAATTTGAAATATGTAAAATTTTATGCCAGTGGTGGTATGTTATTTGAAAATCAAAGTTATGGAAAAATATTTGAGGAAGCTTTAGCAGCTAAAGATAAAGGATATTTTGGGTATAAGTTTAGACCAAAATTACCAATAACTAATTTAAGTCATTTTCAAAGAATAAAAAACCCACCAAAAATAGACATTAAATCTTTGGAAAAATTTTCTATAAATTTAAGAAAAAAAGTTGGAGAAAAATTTAAAATTATGATCGATCTGGGTTGCAGGTTAAGTCATGTAAAAGAAATAGAGTATTTATTTAAAATGTTCAAAGAGCATAATTATTATTTTGTTGAAGAACCATTTAAAAGAAAAGTAAGTACATATCAAAAATTAAAAAAATATTGTTTAGATGTGAAAATCTCTGGAGGCGAACATTTTTACTCTCTAAAAGAATTTAAAAAATGGAATAAAAAAAAAATATTTGATTTTTATCAACCTGATACTAACTTATTACTTTACCAGGAAATAAATCATATTATAAAAAAAACGTCTTTAAATAAAATTATTTTACATAATTGGTGTGGTAAAATAAATTTATTATCAAATATAAGTTATGCTTGTTCTCTTAATAAAAATATTTTGATAGAAAAAAATATATTTAAAAATCCCTTTGATGACTTTTTTATTTCAAAGCCTTTAATTATTAAAAATGGAAAAATTAATATTCAAAAAACATATGGCTTTGGCCTTTCAATAATTAAAAAAATTGATACAAAATACGAAATAAATGAAAAAAAAATATAAAATTCTGGCTGTTGTTTCTGCCAGAGGCGGCTCAAAGGGGGTTCCAAATAAAAATATTAAAAAAATAAATAATATACCACTGATAGCTCACTGTCTTAAAACTTTAGTAAAAATAAGAGATATAGATAAGATAATTGTATCCTCTGATAGTAAAAAAATTTTAAGAGTAGCATCTAATGTATCAAAAAAAATAATAACTTCTGTTAGACCTAAATATTTAGCAAGAGACAAAACTCCATTAACCTCGGTAGTAAAATATGTAGCTTTAGAACAAGAAAAAATAAATTATATTCCAGATTTTGTACTTCAAATTGCTCCAACCTGTCCATTTATAAAAAAAAAAACTTACGAAAAAATTTTAAAATTACTTAAAAATGGTAATGATTGCGTTGTAACTTTAAAAAGAATAGAACATGAGCATCCTTATAGAGCTAAAGAGTTTAACAAAACGAATAATAATTTTAAAAGTTTTATTAAAAAAATTAATGTTGAAAAATTTATTTCAAGACAAGATCTACCCACTCTATACTGTACTTCAGGTGGAGTTTATGCCAGAAAGTTTTCATTATTAAAAAAATTTAATGAAAAGGATTTTAATTTAGGAAAAAAACCTAAAGGAGTAATTGTAAATGATATTGAAGCAATTAATATTGATAGACAGATTGATTTTGAATTTGCAACTTTAATTTCAAAAAAATTTAAAATTAAATAAAATATTTAGATATGAAAGAAAAAGTTTCTATAATTATAAGAACTAAAAATGAAGAAAGATGGATTGAGAACTGTATCAATAGTATTTATCAGCAAAAAAAAGTTAAATTTGAAATTATTATAGTTGATAATTACTCAACTGATAAAACAGTATTAAGAGCAAAAAAATTTCCAGTGAAAATAATTAGAATAAAAAAATATTTTCCAGGAAAGGCGCTCAATTTAGGAATTCAAAAAGCAACAGGGAGTATAATCGTTTGTTTATCCGCTCATTGTATTCCTTACGACGATATGTGGTTGTATTTCTTAACTAGAGAAATCAACAAAAAAAAACTTGCAGGAATATATGGTCGACAAGTTCCTCTCCCATACTCAAGTGATAATGATAAAAGAGATTTACTAAATACATTTGGGTTGGATAAAAAAATTCAAAAAAAGGATAGTTTTTTTCATAATGCTTGTAGTGCATTTAAAAAAAATCTTTGGAAAAAGAATAAATTTGATGAAAAACTTACAAATATTGAGGATCGAGTTTGGGCATACAATCTCATAAAAAAAGGATATTTTATAATTTATGAACCTAAATCTAAAGTATATCACTGGCATGGTATTCACCAAAATCTAGACTCTAAGCGAGGTTCTCAAGTTGTAAAAATTTTGGAGTCACTCGGAAATGAATTTAATTATGAAAATTATAAAAAAAGTAAAGATATTAAAGTCAATTTAATAATTCCACATAGGGGAAAATCAAAAAATTATAAAGGAATATCACTTTTACAAAATTGCATAAAAAATGCAAAGCTAAACAAACTCTTAAGCAATATTTACGTTTTTCCAGATAATAAACAGGTTTTGAAATCGGTCTTAAAAGAAAAAAATGTTCACCCAATATTAAGATCTAATAAATTTTCAGATGATCACATAGACTTATTAACCGCTTCACAATATTGTTTAAAAATACTTGAGGAAAAAAAAATATTTTCTGACTATTTAATTGTGACTACTGAAATTTTTCCTCAAAAAGAGTTATATTTTTTTGACAAATTAATTAATTTTATTCATAAAAAAAATTTAGATATAGTTTTTCCAATAATTAAACAGAAAGGTTTTTTGTGGAAAAAAAATATTTTTACAAAGAAATCACAAATGTTAGTAAATGGTTTTGAGCCAACAAAAGTAAAAAATGACGAAATTATTTTATCTAGACCAGGATATGGTTTTATTATAAGACCTGAGCTACTAAGGCTTGGCAGTATAACTTCAGATAAAATTGGTTTTATTAAAATTTCAAACGCAAAAAATTTTCAAGAGTTTTAATTTTGCAAAAAAATATAATTTGTATCTATTAGCTATTGTAATGTTTCATCAAATTTTCAGTAAACTTAAATTTTGAAATGAAAAAAATAAATAACCAATCTATTCTTTACTTTATAAGAAAATACAATGATTTAGATCATATAGCACCTATTTTACACTCAACTTTTGGAAAAAAAAATGATTTATATTTATGTTCATTAAATACCCACCAAAATTTCAAAGATGATTATAGAATTAAATTGTTAAGAACTAAATTTAAAAGTATCAAGTTTTTAAATTATGACTCATTTTTTAAATTAAACTTTCTGGAGAATTTTAAATACAAGATTAAATTAAATTACAAAAGGAATATAATTATATATTATTTTTTTTTCTTTTTAACTTTTTTTATAAAAAAAAAAAATATAATTTTAAATCCTCAGTTTAAAAGCCTAGCAGATAAGCATTTTGATATCATCATATTTGATCATTTCAATCCTCAAAATTTTACCCTTTTTTCAAAACTACTACTTAAGCTTAAAAACGATAATAATAAAATATTATCCCTTCCTCACGGTTTTTTATTTTATAAAATTCCAGAATCTTTTAATTTAATAACAGAAGATTTTAAAAAGATTGAATTATTTGCTGACAAAATTTTTATTACAAATATTAATTGGTACAAAGCAGTAAAAAAAAAAATTTTAAATAAAAAAAAGTTAATTTTAATTGGATCACTCAGATTTACAAACTGGTGGAGAAAAATAATTGAAAAGAAGTTAATAACTAAAAAGATTAATAAAATTGATATTTTGTTCCTGGGTAGTGAAAGATCAAGATTTATGAATGTAGATAAATATCAAAAAATGACTGATATCTTGAGTAAATTTAAAAGTTTAAACATTGTATTTAAACCGCCAACCAGAACAAATAAGGTAAAATTTATTAAACTTCCAAAGTTTATAAAAATCAGTAGGGAACATACACTAAAATTAATTGAAGCATCAAATATAGTAGTAGCAAATAATACAAGTGTAATATTTGATGCAATATTCAAAAATAAAATTTATATCTCTCCCAGATTTATAAGACCTAAAAATAAAAAATATGATTTAATCCATGAAAATATTAAAAGCTGCTATGTTGCTAACAGCCTAAATGAGTTTGAAAAATTAATTAGAAAAAGGCAATTACTTACTAACTCTTTTTCAACAGAAAAGGCTAAACTTTTTAAAAAATATGTTCATAACAAGTCATCCACAATTAAAAAACTGAAGGATATATTTTAATTTAAGTAATTGAAAAATAGTAAAAATTAAATTTTATTTTTAAATAATTTGTAATGTTTTTGAGTAGTTTTTTATTGATAAAATCTAAAGACTTAAATAATTTAACTTTATATTATAATGGATACTAAAGCATTTATCATAGCCGAGATTGGTATCAATCATAACGGTAGCTTAAACCGAGCAAAAAAAATGATAAGAATTGCAAAGAAGTCTGGTGCAGATGCTGTAAAATTTCAATCATATATCACAGGTAATCTGGTTACAAAATCAGAAAAACAAATGCCATATCAATTAAAAAATAATAAAAGAAAGATTTCACAATTTAAAATGTTAAAAAATTCTGAACTAGATTTTAGACAGCAACTTAATTTGAAAAAATATTGTAAATTTAAAAATATAGAGTTTATTTCTACACCATATGATGAAACAAGTGCAAAATATTTATGTAAAATTGGAGTTAAAAAAATAAAAATTGCATCAACAGATATTACAAATGTACCATTTTTAAAATTTATTTTAAAACTTAAAAAAGAGGTAATAATTTCAACTGGAGCAACCAGTTTAGATGAACTCAAAGAAATTTTTAATGTAATATTTAAAAAAAATTTAAAAAATAAGATAACTATTCTTCAATGTACTGCTTTTTACCCATGTAATGAGAAAGAATTAAATATTAATAGTATAAAGGTTTTGAGAGAAAAATTTAAAACTAATGTAGGGTTCTCTGATCACAGTTTAAGTTTGGTTTCTGGGGCTCTAGCATACGCGGCTGGTGCTAAAGTTATTGAAAAACATTTTACATTAAATAAGAAAATGATCGGACCAGATCACAAATCTTCATTATCTCCAACTGAGCTAAAAAAATATATCAAAAATATAAGGGACGCAGAAATAATGATGGGGTCAATGGAAAAAAAAATTCAAAAAAGTGAAAAGTTGATTAAATCTGTAATACAGAAAAGTATTTTTTTAAAAAAAAATATTTTAAAGGGATACAAAATAAAAAAAAAAGATACTATAATTATGAGACCATCAACAAGTATTAAGCCTAAATTTTTTGAAAAAATTATAGGAAAAAAAGCAAAAAAAAATCTGAAAGCTTACACAATACTAAAAAATACCAATTTTATTTAAAAATTTTTCATGATGAAAAAAAAAATTTTTATTTTTTTAAACAAAACAAGTTTAGCTCACACTCAAACCTTAAATTATAAATTTCTCAAATTATTAACAAAGAATAATCATGTTACAATTATATCAAGTTATAATTTGAATAAATCACAATTATTAAAGCAATTAGATCTTAAAATAATTAAAATCAAAGATTGCAAACCTAAAAACTTTATAAAGAGATCTATTTATTCTTTTCTGAAATCCGTAAAATTGCATACAACAATTAACTTTAATAAAAATATAACCTTAAAAGATTTTAAATTAATTTTGTTAAAGTTACAGTGGAAGAGGAATAAATTAAAGAGCATTGTATATATACCCTTGTGGCTACTTGTCCATAATTTACTTAAAATTAGTATATTTGCAAAAATTTATAGGAAATTTGAGATAATTTATTTTAGTAATAAAGATTTAGAAATTTTATTACTTAAAAACAAACCTGATTTGGTAGTCACTACAAGTCCTGGTTGGTGGGAGGATGATAATTTTTTTTTGTATTCATCTAATAAACTTAAAATTAAATCTGTCTGTATTGTTTTGAGCTGGGATCAACCAACTGGCATGGGTTTTATGCCAGCATTATGCTCTAAATATTTAGTTTGGTCAAAAAAAGTAAAAGAAGACCTAATTAAATTTCATGGAATTTTAAAAAAAAACATTCATGTAGTTGGAGCTTTACATTGGGATCATTATTTTTTTAAACAAAGAATCAAAAGAAAAAAACACAAACAAGTACTTATTTGTTTAAAATCTCCAACAAGGACAAGACATTTGAAAATTCTTGACATGTTAAAACAAATAATAAATCAAAATTATCATTTTAAAATACATTTTTTAGTTCGACCACATCCTATATACTTTTCAAAACGATATTACTCTTTACTAGAAGATTTTAAAAAAATGTCTTCAGAGGAAAATAATATAATTTCTGTACAAAACTTGTGGGGCAGGTATAATTTTAAAACTAAGGATTTTATTGAAAAATCAGTAAATCTTAATTTTTTAATCGATAGAGAGATTACTTTTAGAAATATTTCAAAAAAAAATATTTTAAGTTCAAATTTGATAATTAATTTTTTTTCTACTTATTCTGTTGAAGCATCAATCCTCAAAGTTCCTATAATAAATTATATTCATGATGAAAAAATGAAAAGTTTGAGTGATCTAAATGATAAAAAAAATCTTTATATGGATTATCGACAAAATCATGTTCAAAGAATAATCCAAAACATAGAAACAGCCAAATCGCTTAATCAGCTTGTAAAAATGATAAATATTTATTTATTAAATTCAAAACGAAATAACATTAAAATGCAAAAGTTTTTTAAGAATGAGACAAATTTAAAGGGAGAAAGTATTAAAAATATTTACAAATATTTAACAAATTTTTAATTGGTATAAAGTTTTTCAGCAATTTCAAAATCTTCCTTGTCATCAATATCGATTGAATATCTTTTACTCATATAAAATGGAATCGAACTTTTAATTTGGTAAAATGAACTATTCTTATCTATATATTTACTTTTAATAATAAAAATAGACCCATTAATTTGGTAACTTTTTGGTAATTTTTGTGATTGTGTAGTACCTATTTTTTTGTTTACAAAATTATACATAGAATTATTTTTTATAGAGTTACACCAAAGTGGATTTACAAATGTATCGGTTACTGAGATTAAACAGTTTGTTTTTTTTCTCTCAAAAATTTTAATTGCAGATCTTATATCTTTATCTCTCCTTAAAGGACTTGTTACTTGTAAATATATATAGTTATTTTGTGCGATTTTAATTTTTTTTTTAATACTATCTAATAATTGCATACTGGTTATTTTACCAAGAGATAATAATTTAGATCTTTTAGTAAAACTTATATTTTTTAGTTTGCAGTAATTAATAATTTCTGGGTCATCTGTTGAAACAATAATATTTTTTTTTTCAAATATTCTTAAACTTTGTTGAACAGTAAATTGGTATAATTTTTTATTTTTAAATTTTTTTGTATTTTTATTTTTTAATCTTTTAGAACCTTTTCTACAAGGTATGACCACAATATAATTATTAATTTTTTTCATAAACTATATAAGATTATCTCTATATAATATCGATAATTTAAACTTGTGTTGACAATTTTATAACATATAAGAATTCAATAATTAATAATTTTAAAATTGAGATCTATGGTCAAAAGTAAATTTTTACCCATGGCAAACCCTGATATTGGTAATGCCGAAGCTCAAGCTGCATATAAAGTGATTAAAAGTGGCTGGATAAGTATGGGAAATATTGTGAAAAAATTTGAGAAAGAAATTGAAAGTTTATTAAAAGTTAAACACGCAATTTTTGTAAATAATGGAACATCAGCCTTACATTGTACATTATTAGCCCTGAGAATTGAAAGTGGAGACGAGGTTATTGTCCCAACCTTATCATATATCAGTTCGGCAAATGCAATATTATATTGCGGCGCTAAACCTGTATTTTGTGACTCAGATCCAAAAACTTTCAATGTTACTGCTGAATTAATTGAAAAAAAAATAACAAAAAAAACAA
>MDTG01415557.1_pt1 | contig 13169 bp, 23 predicted proteins | sample 811421 | NCBI WGS metagenome assembly MDTG01 (sample SAMN05326645, study PRJNA326480) | marine metagenome | isolation source: seawater | place: Pacific Ocean: South East | collected 2011
ACAATACCCGCCCGTCGGGGCATGGCGCAGCTTGGTAGCGCGTCTGCTTTGGGAGCAGAAGGTCACAGGTTCAAATCCTGTTGCCCCGACCATTCTTTTCAATGACTTATCGATGCCTGCACGATACATCGGAGCAAAACTTCGCAATAGTTTCGCAAAACTACCCGGCACTCACCGGTGCCCAAGGGGCCTCATGGTCGCCCAGATATAACTCGGTCATGTCCATGTCTTTATGGCCGTATAACTGCTTGATCTGCTCGGGCGTCCAGCCCATCGCGCGATAGCGCGCACCGCCCAGGCTCTTGATCTCGTAGAGCGACGGCGGGTTGTTCGAGTTCGTGTAGAAGCCCGATTTATCGCGCGCCTTGCGGAAGTCACGACTGAGCTGGTCGACGAATACCTGCATGACGTGCCGGCGATCGGCGTGCCATTTGTCGCGCGACTTTACGCGGCGCGGCATGCGATGAATGATGAACGGGCAGACGCGGCCGTCCTTTGTCGCATCGATTGCCGCGCGCAGTTCTTCGCCGATCGATATGGCCAGGCGAGTGCCGGTTTTCTGTTGCTCGACGTGTAGCCTGCCGTCGGATTCGTCCGTGTAGCGAGCCATCACCATGTCCTCGGGCCGCTGCAGGCTGACCAAGAGCAAGTCCATTGCCGCGCGCAGCGGCGCATCCGCGACCGCGTAGACCGCGGCATAGCCTTCCATCGTCAAACGCTCGCGCTGGCGCTTCGTTTTGACTTGGCGGGTGGCCTCGGCCGGATTGGTGTCGCACCAGCCCAGCTCGATCGCGCATCGGAACACTTGAATCATCAGATGCCGGTAGACGTTGCGCATGCGTTTGCCTGCGGTCAGGCGATCAAGCGCGTCCACAACGTGAACGACCTCGATTTCACCGATCGACATCTTCGCCAGGCCCGAGTCGCGGAGTTTCCGCAGATAGACGCGATACTGGCCGGCGGTCTTTTCGCTGTAGTTGTGATCCGGCATCACGTCGGATTCCCAGCGATAGGTCGCCATCGCGAACGTGTGGCCACCGCCGATAACCTGCCCAACCAGCCCACCGTCTGCCGGCTGTAGGCGTTGATTCAATTCCTTGGCTGCCTTCACACACTGCGCTTTGTTATTGGTCAGGTAGTGCTGGCGCTTGGTGACCGGGTGTCGGTATCGATACAAGCCTTTCGCCGTATCGAACGTGAGATTGTCGGGCAGGTCACGATATCGTCGGGATCGGGGGCGTGCCATTCGCTGATGCGTCATGAATGATGGCTCCTACGATGCCGCGAGTACCGACGCAATCAGCGCACTTTCTTCGTCTTCCAGCGCACTCATGTCGATGTAATACTTGCGACCGATGCGTTTTCCGGGGATCTCGCCGTCATCGATCCACGCCCGAAGGGTGTTTTCGCTTGGCATTGAGCCGGGCTCGAATACGTCGCTGGTCTTTCGGAATTGTTGAATGCTCATCAGGCGCATAGTTACTCACCTTCTTCGGCAGCGATGCTGATCATCTGGCGGCACATCTCGGCAGTGCGCTGATCTTCGCCGCGTTCGGAATACAGATCGCCGGCGATCGCCCGCATTTCACGAATACACCGCTGCTTTCGCTTTGCCTCGTCGCGGAACCATTCAGCGTTCGTTTGTATATCGCTCATCGGTGACGCTTCCGGTCTGTCGAGCATTCACTTGCAGCACGCTCCGCTACCGGCTCGTCGTTATTGACCCACCGTTTGACGCCATCGCGGCTCATGTACCACTGGCGAACCGTGCCGGTAGCGATATCGATCTGCGTTCCAAATCCGCCAGTTATCACAGTCCACGCTCCTGCGGGAACTGATCCCACGTCCGGCCATCGAGGGCGCGGCCCGCGTGCGTTTTACCAACGCGATACATCTCGATGCCGTCATCCAGTCGGCAAAACTTCGTAGTCATCGTTACGCCGTCTGACTGCCAATCTTCCAAACGCTGTTGTCTTGGCGGCACCCATTCGCCCCACTGTTTGAACAAGAACGGCACGCCTGCAGCGGCGCACTGATCGCGTAGCGAGCGGAACCAATCCGGGTGCGACGGCCGGGCCTGCGGGCCTGATTCGCCGCCGGCGATGATCCAGTGCAAGCCAAGCCGATCACTGTTGAAAGCGCGAGCGTTCGGGCCATCGCCGGCCCATAGCGGCGCCGCAACGGTCAAACGCAGATCAATCGGCCCAAGCATCGGCTCGATCGACAAGAACCGCACCGGCGCATTGATCGTCAGCAACTTAGGGATATCACGATCGGCTTCGTCCTGGTTTACGACCGTGGCGCCGAGCCAAACGTTCGGGAACGCGTCCGGCGAGAAATCGCACGGCAGCATAGTGAACGCGTTGCCGATGCGTTTTGTGAGCAACAGCCAATCGAGGTGTGGCGTCGCGCGAATCAGGTCGAACAGATCCGCGCGCCACTCCGCCGGCACCTCGTTGTCGAACACGTCGGCGAGGCTGGCGCAGAACACGCGATAGCGCACGCCGCGCTCAGCGGCCTGGCGGTTCCAGCGCAGCGGCTGTTTCCAGTTGCTCGCTGACGTGCGCTTACGCGGCGCACCGGCGCCCCAATGTCCGCCGCCGAACCGATGATCGATGCGTGCGGCGTAGCAGTGATCGCATGCTGGCGATATGCGGGTGCAGCCGATCCACGGATTCCAGGTATGGTCGCACCACTCAATTTTTGAATTCTCAGCCACGATGTTTCTCCAAATAGCTTACTGCTGCAGCGAATCTGCTCGGGTCCTCTCCTAGCAAACCGATGGCGGAATTGCACGATGGGCAGAGGAGGCCGCGAAGTTTTCCAGTCACGTGGTCGTGATCCACGTAGAGAATTGCACTGGCAGCGCATATTCCGCAGACATGGCCATGACAAGCTCGAAAGGCTTTCAATTCGCTTATCGATAAGCCATATCGAGATGCTGTAGACGCATCGGAGGTGCATTCTTTGCACGAGCTTGAGCGCCCTCCAACGCGGGATTTGTCAACGCTGAACGAAGCCCCGTCTTTCCAGCACCGACACCTGAAACACCATTTCTGACCAGCCGAACGGCGGGCTATCCATTCCTTTAGAGAGCAGCCTGTACGTCTAGCGGCTGTCTTGTACGCGCCAAGCTGGCGACCGGTAGCGTTCGCATCGATATGGTCGGTCCATTCGATTTTGCTGTTCTCGCTCACAGATCACGCTCCTGCTGGGCCTGTTCCCACGCGGTTTGCACGCGATGAAATGCCGCGTTGTCGCCGGTATCACGATCGGTATGTGCAGCGCTACGGGCCCGGCGATACGCCGCCCGAACTTCGTCGTTGCTCGCATCGCTGGCCACATCCAGCACGGTCGACCAATGCTCGCCGCCGGCCGACCCCGGGTCGGGCAGGGCGGCGAATCCGGTAAACGCCCGTTCCATCATGTCGCCGGATCCCCATCTGGCGATGCCGCGCAGAGCGTCGATCGTCTTGCGGATGGCCTGCACGTTGTCTTGCAGCCGATCCCACTGGTCGCACGCGAAACAGTGCTGCGAGCCCTTGTAGTCGAAGTACACGGCAACGCCGGGATCGTCCGGGCGCTTGGCGCTGGCGTAAAACTGGCCGTCCTTGCGGGTTGGCACGTTCGTGCTGATGATAAGGTTCGTGCCGCCCAAGCGGCCGATTTCCTCGATCAGCGTGTCGCGCGCGAGGCCGAGCGTGGTGTCGAACCGGGATCGCTCCGGGCGTCGGGTTCGCGGGCGGCCGGCTGGCCAGCACAGGGGGTAGGCTTCGATGGCCATCACCACGCCTTCCCGCCGGCCTGCCGCCGGTTCTCCGGTTTGTGGTCGGCGCGCTGGGCGTTGTAGGCCAGCTTCTCGCGCGCGGCGCCCCAGATGTCGAAACCGCGGCGTTCGGCGTACGCGACGATTGCCAGAAGGAGGGACGACATGCAGGCGCCGATGCCCTCGCGCTCCTGAATATCGGCCTTGGCTCGCTTGCGCTCCATTTCCATGATGGTGTCGACGAGATAGTGAAGGCCAGCCCAGCTCATCCACGCGGGCCGGATTTCTTTTTCGGCATCACGAAATAGTGGATATCCGAACCCACCCATGTAGTCAGCGATGCGAATCAGTGCGTCGGCTAGTTCGACCTCGGCGCCCTCTCGGTGGGGCAGCTTGTCGTCGCTTTGGCCGCTCATATCGGCCTCGAATCCTTCGCTGATTTCGCTGTGAATCAGGCAGAGCATTTCGCCCTTGTTTCGCGATAGCTGCTCCCCAGTTTCAAGGTCGTGCCACCAGCCGTTTCGCCAGCTTGCGTTGTGACCCTCGCGCAGCAGATCGAGCGCGTCGTCAGGCCAGTCGGCAAGGTCCTCGACCGGCGTGGGCGCGCCCGGATATTCGCAGTGACCAGCGATAACGGCGCGCCGACAAGATTCATTGCTGTTGAATGATACGAGGATCGCTCGCGGGTAGTGGCTCTCGTTGCTGTCACTGTCGACGGTCACGATTTCGCCTATTTCGATCAGTGTTCCGTTGGTCATGTCTCTCTCGCTCGCTCGTTGTCGACCCCGGCCTCGTGCGCGACCGGTTCTGAGTAGGTGCCGCCATGCCCACGGGTTTGGATGGGCTTGCTCGGGTGGCAGGGGGAGGCCAGAGACCGAGCACGACGGGCGGCGCGCCGTGGGGGTTACCAGTTCGGGGGCATGTCATCGTCCGTCGGCGGGGGCGGCGTCTGTTGTCCGCCGCGGCTGGCTTGGGCGCATCCCTGGCCGCTGGCCTGCCGCTGCTGGCCGTCCTTCGGACGTGGGTCGAACATGCCGATCAGCACGCCGTCGTTGCCGCGCGGGTTCGGGATGCCGGCCGGGTTGAACGTCCGGTTCAGCATCAGGAAATCGTTGCCGTCATCGCCACGCAGGACGGCGCCCACGTTCTCAAAACGGCCCTTGGTCTCGCCGGTTGTGTTGTCGACGTACTCGGACACTTTTACGGCGAGGTCTTTTATTTTCTGTGCCATTGGTGGCTTCCTTCGATGGTAGTGTTCAGGCTTCGGCGCCGATCATGTCCATGCCGGCGATCCAGTCGCGTGCGGTGGCGTGGTCAACGTCGAACATGTCGGCGATGCAGCCGATGATCTGGTCGTCGGTGGGTCGGCCCGGCGTTACGGTCGCTGGTGTGTCGTTCCAGCACTCGGGGTCATCGCGCACCCGCTTCTGCTCGGCTTCGCGCTCGTCCCCCCGCCGTTGCTGATCGAGGTGCTCGGCAATCCGCGCCTTGGCCAGATTTCGAAGATCGTCGGCGGTCTTGTTCGTGACCAGCTGCCCGCCATCAGGAAACAGAGACTCATAGCCCTCGGCTTCGCTCTTGAGCGCGTCAATGCTGGCGCGGATCTCGCGGGCGATGCGGTCGGCCTCGATCTTGGTGTTGGCGACGGCCGTATCAGCGGCGTCCTGCAGGCTGGTGATCGTCTTCTTGCCTTTCATGGCCTGGGCGATCATCGGGCTGGGCGCCGGGAAATGGATCTGCCAGGTGGCGCCGCGTTCCAGGTCTTTCTCGATCGAGCCGATATGGGCGTCGTAATTGTGTTCGGCGGCGCGCAGAATCTCTTCTTTGCGCTGCTCTTTACGAGCTTTCGCTTGCTTGTCGAGGTTTAGCCGCACCTTGCGCGACTCTTCGCGAATTTCGTCGATACTGGTCAGCACCGCATAGATGTCGGCTGTCTGATTTAGGGCCGCATCTTTGGCGCCGTCCAGTCGCTTCTCGATGTCCTTGCACCATTTGACGGTCGCTTCGGCGTTGGCGAAATCCTCGTCGGTTTTGAGGTCGGTGTTGATGCCTTGGAATACGGCCAGCGCCTGGGCTTTGAACTCGTCGAGATTCGAGGCAACGACCGATCCCGACACGCGGATGTCGAGCGCGGGCAGTGCCGACGGGGCCGACCCGGCGACGATCTTCTCGGCGGCTGGCGGTTCGTAGTTCGCCAAATCCGCGTTGAACTGCGTCCATCCGCTGACGACGCGATCGCGTAGATCAGGATCATGCTCGTACCAGCACCAACGCGCGTCATCGCGATCGCCAGCCGATGCCATGAACAAGCACCGACGGGCGCCAGACAAAAGCATTTGCTGCTCCATCTGTATGCGGTATTGCTCCGGCAGTTTGTAACGGCTGTCGATGCACTGGCGCAGGTTTTCGTTCAGCGTCTTGTGCTCGAACGCGGTGCTGTCGTCCATCGTCAAGCCGTCGAGCGACGCTGATAGCGACATGCCTCGAAATTCGTCGGCGAGTACGACCGGGTATAATTCTTCGCCGATAATTTCTTCGGCCCACGGCCGGGCCATGGCTTCGTATTCGTGGCCCAGATCGAAGCGGCGTTGCATGGCCGCGTCGACGTCCGGCCTGATACCGGTTTTCTTTTCGTGAAGTAGGGCGCCGCGGCTTTTGTACGAGCTCACGCCCATCATCGCCGGCGCGTCGCTGGCGTTGTAATGCGATGCCCGGTGCTGGTGCCATTCCGGGCTGCCCTGCTGGTGTTCGATGATCTGTGCCACGGTTATGCCTCCTCGGTTTGCGGTGCCAATGCCCGGATCTGCTCGCACTGGTCGTCGGTCAGCTGGCCCTTGCTGCTGATCATCGCGATGATCTGATCGGGGGTTTTCTTGCCGGCCTCGATCGCGTTAGCCCAGCTGTCAAAGTTCTTTTCAAACGATTCCTGGGGGTAATGCGGCAGAGCTGCCGGCGGCTGCGGCGCGGGCGATACGTTTCGCTCGGCGCGGGCGGGCTCCTGCTCTGGCATTTCCTCGGGCGTGTAGACGCCGAGCATTACTTCGGGCGCATGCCGACGGGCCCAGACGCGGGCGCCGGAGTAGCAGAGCTGCTGGTCTGGCTGGGATTTCCACATGCCGTTATCAGTCGCCACGTCCGATAGGGCGACGCGCACTGTTCGGGGCTGCTCTTCGCCGCGCAGAGTGCCGCTGACCACGACCGCGCGGCTTTGGCCGTCGCCCTCGAACTCGTAATTGAGACGCTTGGATAGCAGGCCGCTGTTATGCACGACGGCGGCGACCAGCTTGCCCTCGAACATGAGCTTGCCGCGGATGCTGCTTGTGGCCTGGGCGACCGCGAATGGCGACATGCGCCAGCGGGCGGCTTGTTCCACGACCATCAGGCAGTCGGCCGGGGCCTTTTGTAGATGCTGGGGCACCAGCGCGCCCTGGCTCATCATTTCCGCCAGACGCATTGCTTGGTCGATGTCTTTCGGCATCAACGGGCTGCCGCTGGTCTGCGGCTGCGGGCTGTTTTGTAGTGCGTTATCGGTCATGTCGTTACCCTCATGCCCTCGTATGTAAAAGAGGCCCGCCCGTCGTCGCTGGGGGCTGCGCACGCACCGAGGGCAGGGCGCGTGTTCAACGGGCAGGCCAAACTGGTATCTATTGCGGGCAGTGCCCGGTCGTGGCGCTCGCCATCTCGCATGGCAGCGGCGCCGGCTCCGTGATCTGGTTTCGCACGTCGCACGAGCCGACCCAGGCAATCGCCAAGGCCAATGCGGCGATCAGGAAAACGATGCTGGCGATCAGTTCGCGGGTTTCCTGCCGGCGGCGTTCGTCGGCCCAGCGAGCGCTGTTGATCTCGTGTCTCATCGGCCGGCCTGCTTTTCCGAGCGCACGTAGTCGGTCAGTTCGTCACGCATCCGGCGGCAGTAGTAGGTGCAGAGATGTTTGACGTTGTGCGTCGTCATCTCGCCGGCTTCTTCTTCGGCGAGCGCGTGGCAGATGTGCCAAATCGCATCGCGCATTAGCGGCCGGGTGGCGATCGATTCCAGATAGATACCGATATCGCTGGGGTCGTCGAGCGCATCCGCGACCATCTGCTCGATGCGCCGCTCTTCGGCGGCCGGATCAACCCAGTATTCGGGATGCGGCGCTTCGTTGGCGGCCGCCATGCGGCGGTCGTCGCGAGCGTGGTCTTTTATGGCAGTGCTGTTCATGTCGCCCTCGTTCATCGCAAGGTGCGATACCGTTGGTGTATCGCGTTACGGAAAAACGTACATGCGAACCGATAGCGAGTCAACGGTATTCCGTACATTTTTGCCGTAAATAATTACGGCAGACTGTTTGGGCGGGGCTTTGTTGTTATCGGCCGCGGTTCAGGAAGGAGATATATGCCGCGTTGATGAGGCCGTGGCTGATTGCTGACGCCAAGCCCGGATAGAAAGCCGCTGACGCGCCGAACCCAAGCGATCGATACGCGCCTGCATCGACGAATAGAACCCCGATGGCGGTGGCAATGAGCGCGTAGGAAATCAGCGGCGACGCGTCGATCGATCGCATATCTCGGCCTTCAAGATATTGCGCGCCTACGATCGAAGACGGCAGCACCATCGACAGGCATGTCAGCACAATAAGCGCGGTAGCGACCTGTCCACAGGCCAGAACATCGGTGAAGGCGGCTCCAGCGAACGGCGCGCACCAGGCTTGTATTGCAACAACGCCAAACCAGCTGCCCGCGCCGGCCACGATAAGCGCGGCCAGTCGGGTGGCCATGATCGCCATCACGGCGCGATAAGTGCTCGGATCATGGTGCCTATGATCTGTGCCTCACAGTCGATCTCGATGACCTCGTACTGTGTGTTCAGCGGCTCGAGATAGCATTTCCCGTTTTCTACGTTGAGCCGCTTGAACGTAGCTTCGTGGGTTTCGTTCAACCGAGCGAGAACCAGCGCGCCTGTTATGGCGTCCCGCACCTCGGGGTCAATCAGCACGAACGATCCGGGCGGATAGCTGTTGCCGCCGCCGGCCGTGTTGATCATCGACCGGCCGGTGAGTTCAGTCCAGAACGATGACGCGCTGCAGTTTAGGCCAGGCGGTATCGGGAACCAATGTTCCGCATCGCCGGGCTCGTAGCTGTCGACAACCTCCGCCCATGCGCCGGCCTGTGCGGAACTCACGATAGGCGCCCAGCGCGTCGGCGGGCGTGGTGGGCGTACGTTGCTTTCGCCTTCGTCTGCATCCGCGGCAGTCTTGCGTAATCCACGCCCAGTTTCCAGCCAGTCGGATCGATAGCCCGTTGCCCTGGCGATCGCCGGCAGTCTGGTTGTTGATCTCGAATCGCCGCGCTCCAGGTCATAAATCGTCGTGCGCGCCAGGTTGGCGAGACGCGACAACTCGACAACGCTCAAGCCCGCGTCTTTGCGCGCAGCCTTCACGCGATCACCTACTGTTTCCGCTGGGGTATTAGACATGCGTGTATTTGAACGGAAAAGCGCTACGGAATGTCTTGATTCGCATGTACGGAATATCGTAGTTTGTGCGCATGGAAGAGAACACGACATGGGCGAACCGTATCCAGTGGTGTCTGGATGCGGGGTTATCGCAGACCGAAGTGGCGCGCCGATGCGGTTTCAGCCGCTCCACGCTCAACGACTTGCGGAAAGGGCGCAGTCAAGAGCCGCGCGGCATGGCGGCCGTGTCGCTGTACCGGCTTTCGCAACGGCATCGCCCAAAGGAGACGGCATGAGCCAACCGACACTGACAGAACGCCTGAATTGGTGTGTCGAATCAGGCCTGACGACGTACGTAATTGCCAATGAGATTGGGCTGAGCACGGGCTTGATGTTCTGCCTGCTTGACGGTCAGCCGGTTCTGATTCCGCCCGAATGCTTGGATCGCTTGATCGCGCTCTCAAACGACTGTCGCGACCGATCCGCGCCGAAATATCCCCGTGATGATGCATTCGTCCCTGGCCCCTTGTTGGCGTCCCGAGCATCTAAACCCGAGCCGTCTGCACAGGCACGCAATCTCGAAACAGCGATTCGCGAGCGGCTATCTCGGATAGGCCAGAAGGCCGTGTCCGAGGCCTCGGGCGTCGATCGGACGAAGATCTGCCGGATGCTCAACGCCGAGCATCGCGCGGGCCTGACGATCGATGAGCTGGGCGGTTTTCTCGAAGCCTTGGGCCTGACGGTCATCGAGAGCGACGGCGAGCTTGTGCAGTTGCCGCGCGAGGAATATGACGCGCTGCGGACGTTCGCTCGAAAAGGACTTGAGTGAATTCCGGTCTGTTTTAGCCGGAATTGTTTTTTATTTATAAGTCAATGGCTTGCGCTGACATGGTCGTTATCTCAACGAGCATCGCGGTTCGGCTTGATTCGATAGACACGAGTTTTGTCAGCAGCCGCGGCACTGCAGCCGAGGTTGGATTTCAGACACAAAAAAGCCCGAGCTGGCGACCAACCAAACGCTCGGGCTTCAACAGCGAGTAATGAGTATGACGGTAGCGGTTCAGGAAAAGCAACAGATCGACGTTTTTGCGAATGAAAACGGGTCTGTAACGATCGAACAGTTTGACTGGAATGGCGGAGAGAACCCGAGGGTTGTTGTCGAAACAGACGATATCGAGGCGGTTATCAATGCCCTTCGAGAGGCTGGACAGCGGGCGATTGAGCAATGAGCAACATGGCTATCACCTGGGCGATGCAGCAGAAGACAGGATCGCCAACATCAAAGCTGATTTTGCTGAAGCTTGCCGACCAAGCCAACGACGACGGCAAGTGCTGGCCGTCACAGAAGACCATGGCGACGCACTGCGAGGTGAATCGCGCGACGATCAATCGACACATTAAAAAGCTAGCCGAGGCCGGTCTTCTCGAGATCATCCCTCGAACAAAAGACGGCGTTTCTCTGCCTAATGTTTATCGTTTGCTGTTATCGCAACAGGGGGTATCAGGACAGACAGGGGTGGGCGCACACGATCACAGGGGTGGGCGCACACGATCACAGGGGGTGGGCGCACACGATCACACAAACCCTCACTCTAAACCCTCACTGAACCCTCACTCTAATGCGCAGAGCGATGAATCGCTCGACGCCGGTAGCGACACGGGGCAGCAATCAAGCGCCATTGCCGCCAGCCGATCCGGTCGGCCCGATCCCGTGATCGAGTGCATACCGCTGAACACCGGCGACGAATACCCAGTGACGCAATCCCAAATCGACGAATGGCAGCGGCTATTCCCGGCGGTCGACGTCGGCCAGGCGGTGCGCGAGATGCGGGCGTGGTCGGCAAGCAATGCCAGCCGCCGCAAAACTCGCCGCGGCATCGAGCGGTTTGCTACGAACTGGCTATCACGAGAACAGGACAAGGGCACGAACCAGCCGCCAGGAGGCCCCCGTGGCACGAACGATTCAGGACATAACGCCGGCCGTGGCCAATCGAGCGCGGCAGGGTTCTGGCAGCACTTCGGATCGGAGGCCGTCGGGCATGGATGAGCGAGTGATTCGCCGGCTGATCGCCCGGCTTGGGGCCGAGTTCGGTCACAAATTCACGTCAGCCATGCCGACAGCCGAGGCTCGTGAGGCCGCCGTGGCGGTGTGGGCGGAACGGCTGGCCGGTCTGAGTAACGACGAGCTGCGCCGGGGCGTAGATGCCCTGTCGGCATACGCCCGGCGAAACGACGGCTGGCCGCCTGGCGCCTCGGAGTTCCGCGAGCTGTGCCGGCCGCACCGTGAGCCGTACGAGCGCGTGGAATTTCAACAGCGAGCGCTGCCGAACAATCAGCGCACCCTTACCGCCGCCGAAAACCGCGAGCGCGTCGGCAGCTTGCGGGCGGCGTTGCGTGGGGAATATCCGGGAGGTGCGGTATGACGCCGCTCGAGACAGCATGCAGAGCAGCTGCGTGGCCCGCTTGGGCAGGCCGGCCTGCCCGATGGGGTGATGTCCAATGTAGTGGTTACGCGCTGCTCCTGGCCGGGGCCGGCGGGGTCGAGCCTGCGCCAGGCATTGGTGTGGCCGCGGCGCTGTTCGGTATCGCGCTGGTCTGGGCCGAGCCCGTGGCAAACCTTTTGCGGGGCCTGCGATGAGCCGAGACCAGAAGATCGTTCGAGTTACCGGCGAGCCCCAGCGACGCCAGGCACACGACATCATCGGCCGAATCGTGACCGGCGGGGATCGTTTGTGGGAAGTCGTCATTCGGCCAGTAGTGGCCCGGCGAAAGGCCGATCAGAACGCCAAATTCCACGCCATGATTGGCGATATCCATGCGCAGGCGTTTCGCGGGTATGAGCTGAAATGCCTGAAAGCCGTTCTTGTGCAGCAGTTTGCCGATGAGAAAGCCGAGATGGCCGAGCCGTTGAATCACCCCGGCGCGACGGCTTGGGACTGGAAACGAAAGCAGCCTGTGACGGTGCGCCCGTCCACGACGGATTTTTCCGTATCCGAAGCCGCTGAGTTCATCGAATGGCTATACGCCGAAGGCACGGCGCTGGATATCCAATGGAGTGAGAAAGCCCTGGCGGCGTACGAGGAGTATCGCGAGGTGGCGGCATGAGCAATCGAAACGCAACCGCCGACGAGCGCAATCATATGGGCCGCGTTGCCGATCTGCCGTGCGTCTTGTGCGAGCGGCTGGGCCAAGAGCAGTGGTCGCGTACGACCGTGCATCACGTGCGCGAAGGCCAGGGCGGCGCCCAGCGGGCCGATCATTTTTTGACCGTGGCGCTGTGTCAGGACTGTCATCAGGACAGCCGGCTGGGTATGCACGGCGATCGCACGCTGCTTCAGATCGCGAAATGCGACGAGCTGGATCTGTTGGCGGACACGTACCGGGCGCTGAGTTCGCGGGGTGTGGCATGACAACGATGCATACCCCGATCACTCGTGACCAGAAAATTGCCGGCATGGCCAATGCGGTTGCGTTCGATTGCGCGACGAACGCCGAGCGCCGGCAGCGCATCGATGGCATTCGCCGCAAGCAGGGCGCCGACATGGCGGAGGCCGTGCGCCGGGCTGCCTGGCGCGCCATTCGATCCGGCGTGCGAAACCGGATCATTGCCACACCGGCCGCTCGGTCGACTGATCCGGCAGCGTCTCATGCGGCCGCCGCCGACGTGACGAGTAGTGGCGCGCGTGATCGCCAGCGGCGGGTCGTGGCGGCCACGGTCGCGATGCACCCCGGCCTGACGGCCCGCGAGCTGGCCACGCACTGCGAGCTGGATCGTTATCAGATCAACCGCCGATTGCCCGAGTGCGAGACGTCCGGTGACGTGCGTCGCGGCGAACAGCGGCCGTGTGCTGTCGGTGGTCGCCCGGCAACGGCCTGGTATCCAACAGGAGTTTGATATGGCAGATGATGCAGATCGTGCGTATGCGCACGTTGATCGCTCGACCCAGGCAGCGGTGGCCGCGGCCCGCG
>MDTG01040229.1_pt1 | contig 13168 bp, 14 predicted proteins | sample 811421 | NCBI WGS metagenome assembly MDTG01 (sample SAMN05326645, study PRJNA326480) | marine metagenome | isolation source: seawater | place: Pacific Ocean: South East | collected 2011
ATTTTATTAGTAAAAAATTATTTCCAAATGTAGATTTTTATTCTGGAATAATTCTTAAAGCTTTAGGTTTTCCCACAAGTATGTTCACAGTACTATTTGCAATTGGAAGAACAGTAGGATGGATATCACAATGGAAAGAGATGATAGAGGATCCAATTAATAAAATAGGTAGACCACGTCAATTATATACAGGATATCAAGCAAGACAGTATCAAGTTGAGTCATCAAGAGAGAAAAAATCAATTTTTAATTGGCTTTGGAAGAAACATTAATTAAATTACTTATTCTTTTTACGCTAACTTCGTAAGGACTAAATTCTTTAACTATTTCTTTTAAATAAGTATTAATTAAATAAATCTGTCTTTCCTGATTTTTTCTATTATTTAATAAATTTAAAAAACAATCCAATAATTTTCTTTTGTTTAAATTAGAGTTTACAACTTCTGGTATAATCATTTGTTTACTAATAATATTTATTATATTGGCATATTTTACTTTTATGAAAGGCTTAAAAATTATCTCTGTAAAATAATTAAGTTTGTATACTACTATTTGAGGTATATTTCTTTTAGCAATTTCTAGTGATGCAGTTCCAGAACAAGTTATACTTAAATATACATCATCATAATAATCATCAAATTTACTAGTATCAGTTGAAACGAAAGTATCTGTTTTCCATTCTTTTGTTTGTTCTTTAATAATAGAAACCAAGTGGGGTAATGTTGGTATAAAAATTTTAAAATTTAAATTATTTTGAAATATGTATTCTTCAATATGATTGAAATATTTAATAAGTTTTAGTACTTCATTTTGTCTACTACCAGGTAAAAAAGCAATATATTTATATTTTTGCTTTATTTTTCTTTTTTTTATATGGAATATAGGATGACCAATAAAAGTATTATTAAACCCTTGGAAATCAAAATATTTTTTTTCAAAATTAAATAATAGAAATATTTCATCATATATATTTGCAAACTTTTTTGCCCTGTAAGATCTCCATGCCCAAACAGTTGGAGCTACAATATGTAGGATTTTTTTTTTATAATTTAATTTTCTTAATTGATTTACTAAATTATAATTAAAATCAGGAGAATCTATTGTTAAAATTAAATCATAATTATTTTTCATAATATAATTTTTTAAATTTCTTATCATTTTTAAGTATTTTGATATTGAAAGTATTATTTCAAAGAAACCCATCGACTTAAATTCAGATAAATCATAAATTTTGTTAGTAATATATTTTTCAGATTGTTTTCCACAAACACCATCAACCTGTATATTATCAATATTAATTCTTGATAATATATTTGCACAAATATTTTCACCTGATTGCTCAGTGCAACATACGAATATTTTAATTTTTCTCAATTTAATTCCACAGAAGATATAAATAAATTATTTTCATTAGCGAAATCAATAATTTTTTTCTTATCTAAGATTAAGCATTTATTTTTTTGTAAGAAAACACCATCAAAATTAAATTTTTTTAAATTTTTTATAGTGTCAATTCCAATTAAAGGAATATCTAATAAATTACTTTGATTTTGTTTGGAAAATTTGAATAATATACCATTATCACCTTTTCTTTTATGTTCTGAGCATCTTTTTAATAGCTCATCTGTACCCTCGATTGCTTCCAATCCCAAAATTAGTTGATTTTGAACAATCATTGCTTGACCAACATCTAATTTTTTATAAATTTGATATATGGATTTAGCTTTATTTAAATTTAAAAAAGCATTTTTTGCTGGTTTGATCTTTGTTAAATTTAGTTCAGTAGAAAATAGTTCTTTACAGTATTTTTTCCAATTAAAAAAAATATATCCTTTTGACTCAAAGTATTTTTGCAAGCTTACTAAAAGATTATTATCTCCCTTTTTTTCTAGTAAAAGTCTTTTTGCAAGAACAAAAGTTGGAATATCAAATCCCAAATCTTTCATACCTGGTCTTTTTATACTCCCTGCAAAAATTATATTTTTAATATTATGACTATTTAAAACTTTTAAGATTTTTTTTATAGACAAAATATCTATATTTATAACTTTATGATTATTATAAAATTTATTATTTTTTTGATTTAAAGATAGAAAAATAACTTCAAAATTTTTACTTAAAAGGGATTTACCTATATAAAGTGGTAAATTTCCATCTCCAGCTATTATCCCAATTTTACTCATTTTGAAACACGGTGATACCTCTTTTAGAATTAGAATTTAAAAATTCAATAATTTCATTAATTTCTAAAATTTGAGAATTTAAAATAGAATCTTTTTTTAAATTATTTTCAATTGCATCATTTTTATCAAAAATGTGATTAATTAAAATTTTAATTTCATTGATTAAATTTGGTGTTAAACCTTTTCTTTTTAAACCAATGAGATTTAAACTCTTTAAACTTTCTCTTATCCCCATGTATAGTCCATATGGAATTATATCTTTTTCAACACCACTCATCCCTCCAATCATTGCATATTTCCCAATCCTAACAAATTGGTGTATTGCAGAATTACCTCCTATAATTGCATTATTGTCTATTTCTACATGACCTGCTAATGTTGCGTTATTTGCTAAAATTACATTCGATTTAATTTTACAATCATGTGCAATGTGTGAACCAACCATAAATAAGCAGTTGTCACCGATTGATGTATTTAAACCTCCACCAGATGTGCCTGGATTAACAGTTACATTTTCCCTAAATTTATTATTACTTCCAATTTTTAAAAAAGATTTTTCATTATTAAATTTTAAATCTTGGGGCTCAGATCCAATCGAGTTAAAAGGATAAAAAACGTTATTGTGTTTAATGTCTGTGTTTCCTGTAATAGATACGTGTGAAATTAAGTTGTTATTTTTTCCAATATTAACCCCGTCACCAATTATACAAAAAGGCCCAATATTTGTTGTTTCATGTATAACAGCACTTTTAGAGATAACAGCTGTTTGATGTATCATATAATTGTATTAAATTATCAAAAAGATACTTAAAATAAATAATATATTACCAATTATTACTTATAAGTTATCATAGCTGAAAATTCAGCTTCACTAACTTTATTATCTGCTTTGAAACAAAAGCCCTGAAATTTATAAACATCTCTTACGCTAGTAACAAATTTTACCTCAAATGAGACTTGCTCATTTGGTAAAATGGGTTTTCTAAATTTTGCTTTATTAACACTCATAAATAATACTGATTTTTCTTGGAATTCTTTTAATTTATATGAGACTACTATACCTGCAGTTTGTGCCATAGCTTCAATAATTATTACACCAGGAACAATTGGATTGTTTGGAAAATGACCCTTAAAGAAATATTCATCATCAGAAAACATTTTTTCAGATTTTCCATGCTCACCAGGTATAATTACTTCACAAGTATCAACAAATAAAAATGGATCTCGATGAGGTATTAATTTTTTTATATGCTCAACATCTAATTTCATTTTTTTAAATTATTTCTAATTACTTCTTTTTTCCATAATTTTATATCTTTAGCAGGAAAACCGGCAACAATTTTATTGTCAGGAATATCTTTTGTTACTCCACTTTTTGCAGCAATTGTTACATTGTCACCTATTTTTAAATGACCGGCAATGCCCGCCTGACCTCCTATTGTGACATTATTACCAATTAATGTACTTCCTGCTATACCTACTTGAGCTGCAATAACTGCAAAATCTCCAATAATAACATTATGTGCTATTTGAACCAAATTATCAATATTTGTATAATTTCCTAAAGTTGTTGAATCAAAAACTGCTCTATCAATTGTTGTATTCGAGCCTATTGATGAGTTTTTGCCTAAAACAACATTTCCACTGTGAATAATTTTTTGCTTTGTTTTCATTTCAAAACCAAAACCTGTACCTCCAATTCGAGCTCCTGATTTAATTATACAGTTTTCCATGATTATAGAATTTGAAATTGATACATTATCATGAATAATAACATTTTTATTTATAATAACATTTGGCCCAATACTTGAATTAGATCCTATATAAACATTTTCATGAATTTCTGTTTTTTCATTTATAACAGCAAATTGGTTAATTTGAACATTTTCTAAAATTTTGGTATGAGAATGGATAGATGAAGAATTTGATATTGTTCCATTTGATTTTAAAATATGGTTGTTAAACATATTACTTATTATAGCTAATGCATAATATGGATCTTTAACAATAATTGGTATGCAATTTTTTGGAAGAAATTTTACAAACTTATCTTCAATTAAACAAGCTTTAGCCTTAATTTTCTTTAATTGACTTAAGTACTTTTGATTAGAAAAAAAAGATAAATCATTACTTTTAGAATTTTGTATCGTTTTAATGCTTGAAAAAATTTCTTCATCAGATATTTTTGCATTAACTTCAATTAAATTTTTTTCAAAAATTTTTTTTATATGTAAATATTTAATTTTTTTCAAAGCTTTTAAATTCCAATTTAAATTTAATTTTTTCTAATTCACTACTTATATTGGTGGTTATATCAATAGAATTAGAAGCTATCAAATAACTTCTAGAATCTAGAATTAATTCAATCTTGTTTTCTATAGCATATTTTTCCAATAAATTAATTATTTCTTTTAATAAAATTTCTCTTAATTTTATGATTTGTTCTTGATAATGAAGATTGAAACTTTCAATAAGTATTGTAAATTCATTAAGTTCATCATTATAATTATTAATTTGATCATTTATTTCACTATCGTTTAATAATAATTTAGAGTCTTCAATTTCTTTAAGTTTTTTTTTTAATTGTATTTCTTTGAGCTCAAAATTTTTTAAATATTTTTGCTGATCATTTTCTATATCATTAAGTTTATTGTTGTAATCAACATTATTATCAATTAAGTATTCAACGTTCACTACTGCAATAGATTTAGCAAAAATAGAATTAGAAAAAATAGTAATTAAAAAAAAGAATATAAAATATATTAATTTCAATCGATATTTCCTACAGTAAATAAAAACATTCTCTTTATATCATAATCTTCATGATTAATTGGAAAACCCCATGTAAAGCCAATAGGGCCGATTGGAGAATAATATTTTATTCCAAATCCAGCTGAGGATCTTATACTATTGTTAGTTTGAGTAGGTTTGGTTTTATTTTCCCAAATCAACCCATAATCATTAAAAATATTAAAGTAAATTGGGAAATCAGAATCACTAGTAATCTCATATGAGTAATCTAATTTTGCAACTGCAAGATTATTTCCACCAACATATGATGTTCTTGAGTTACGAGGACCAGCTCCGTAACTATCAAATCCTCTTAACCAACGACCTCCAAGAGAGAATTTATCATCGGTTAAAATATCTTTGTTATTTAAAGAAAATATATTACCTAATTTAGTCTGTATCGACAAAATATTACTATCAATACTATAATAATTTTTAAAAGTTATAATATTTCTTACAAATCCATTTCTTGAGCTTGTTGGTGTTTCTATAGAATTATTATAATTTAACATACGCCCATTTCTTGAAATAAAACCCGGATTTATTGTTGAATATCTAAAATTATTTTTAATAAGATAACTCATATTTCCACCTGATGAATCTATTATTGATGAAGAAGCAGTTACAGCATTGGTTATTCTGTAATCTTTAAGAACATACTCAAGGTCAATATTATGATATAAATTAGTATTTAATCTGTATCCGATACCTACACCAGCGCTAAATGTATCTAATTTGTATGAGCTGGCTTTTGAAAAATCCTCTTGTTTATAATTTGTTTTGTAACTAATATCAGCATCATTTTCATATGATAGCCTATCAGTAGTAATTAATTTAAATTGATTTCTGTCCTCTGATGTATTTAATAATACTTCCAAAGATCTTCCAGTGCCATAAAAATTTCTCTCTCTTAGACCTGTTACAATCGAGAAGCCATCTAGAGTACCAACTGATACACCTGCATTAAAATTTCCAGTTTGTTTCTCTTCAACTTCAATAATTAAATTGACTGTATTGTCATCAATTTCTTCTTCTTTAACAGAAACTGACTCAAATAAATTTAAAGATCTTAATTTATCTCTTATATTTTGAATTTGAGTATCATATATTGCATCACCTTCAGCTATATCTAATTCTCTTCTGATAACGTAATCATATGTTCTTGAATTACCAACAATATTTATTTGATTAGTATATTTAGGTGAAACTGAAACTATTTGAAATGCGATATCAATTGTATTTTGATTAACTTTTTCTAATGAATTTATTTCAAAAAATTCTATTCCACTATCAATAATAATTGTTGAAATTTCATTTTTTAGTTTTTTAATTTTATTAAATGAAAATACATTATCTTCAGATATCAAATCATCTATTTTTGTATTTAAGTATTTTAACGTAATTTCATCTAAAATTTGGTCATTGTTAATAATATTAATAGAAGAAAGATTATAAATAGATCCTTCTATAATATTGAAATAGATATTAACTTTATTTGTTTCAAGATATTCAATTTTAGTTTCAACTTCAACATCTAAAAATCCTTTATTTTTATAATAATTTTTAATTATAAAATTATCTCTTTCAACCACAATTGGTTTAAAATTATTATTTGCAAATAAGTTTATTATTGTTTTTGTTTTAGAATTAATAATTTCTTTTATTTCTTGTGATAAGATAGATTTATTTCCTTTTATAAATATATTTCTTATCTTTGTAATTTTACCTTCACTGAAGTAAAAGAATAAATCAACATTATTTGTTTCTTCATAATATTTTTCATCAAAACTGATTTCGACATTATTATATCCAAAAGATTGATATATTTTTTTTGTTTCATTTATAAATAAGTTAATAGATGATAAGTTAAAATTATTTAAATTTACTTGAGATACTATTGAGAATAGCTCTTCATCTTTCAATCTATTATTATCACGAAAATATATTCTATTAATATTAGGGTACTCTTTTAAAAAAATTATATATTTATTGTCCAAATATTTGACAGAGACTTCAGAAAAAAGATTTGAGTCATTTAGAATTTTTAATATTTTGTCACTATTTTCTTCATTTAAATCTTCCGGTACATCTTTAAGAAGAGAGAGAATAACTGCAGTATCAGTGAATTTATTACCTTTAATTTCAAAATCAATTTCATTAGAATATAAATTATTAGCTGTAAATAATAGAAATAGAAAACTAGAAATTATATAACTGAATATTTTTAATTTTTGTTTCGATTGTTTCATGATATTTAATTATATCTTTAATATTGTTTACCGGAGAATACAAATTTAAAGATGTAATTTTTTTAATTATCTTGTAAATATCTGTATACTTAATTAATCCATTTTTAAATAAATTCACTGCATATTCATTTCCAATATTAAATTTGATTATATTTTGAGGTTTTTTTTTATCAATATTATTAAAAAATTTATAAACTGGGAAAATATCATTTTTTACATCTTCAAAACTTAAATTTTTATAGTTTTCAAGGAACAAACTATCATTTTTATTTTGATTAGTTGATTTTGCAGACTTTAAAAAATTAATGATAGGTATACTCATATCATTTTTAAATAAATTTAATTGAGTAACGTAATTATCGAAGTCTATTGCGGAATGAACTATTGCTTCAGGATGTATTAGTATTTTCATTTTATTATATGGAATATCAAATAAGTAGTGAGCTTCTATTAATTCAAGACACTTGTTAACTAAAGTAGCTGAGTCTATACTGTTTTTATAACCCATTTTCCATTTAGGATGTTTAATTGCCTCAGAAAAACTTATTTTATTTAATGAGTTAAACTTTTTTTTGTAAAATGGGCCGCCTGATGCTGTAATTACAATTTTTTTAATCTTGTTTTTATTATTAATTTTATTAAAAAATTCAAAAAGTGAAAAATGCTCTGAATCAAGTGGAAAAATATTTGTCTTTTTAAAATAATTCTTTTTTTTAAATATATGTCCAGCAGAAACGATTGACTCCTTGTTTACAATTCCAAGATTTTCTGTGTTTTCTATTATATTTTCAAGGTAGTATAAAGATTTATAACCAGCTATTGCTAAGATACTCAAATTTGATTTGGTTGATAATAGATAACTTTGCAACTCATCAAAATTTAAAATTTTAGTATTTCCAATTTTGGTTTTAAAGTTTGGAATATTTACCATATCATGCAGAAAAGCATATTTTGGATTATATTTTAAAATTTGTTTTGTAAGTAATTTAAAGTTAGATTTAGCACATAATAAATTAATTTTTATTCTAGGAAAGTTTTGTTCTATTAAATTTAATGTTTTTATACCAATAAACCCAGTACTTCCATATATATTTATATTCATAGATAAAATTTAATAAATATAGAATAAAAAATAATTGAAAATAAAAAACTATCAAATCTGTCGAATACACCACCATGACCAGGTAAAAATTCACTTGAATCTTTTAAATTATTTTTTCGTTTATAAACTGATTCAATAATATCACCGGAAAACGCTGTAAATTGTATTAATATTATAAAAGAGATTAATATAATATCTATTTTTAGATCAATATAATAAGCAAATATTAAGCTCGACAAAAAAGAAAAAAATATACCTCCAAAAAGACCTTCGATTGTTTTATTTGGACTTATTTTAATTAATTTATTTTTACCATATAACTTACCAACAAAGTAAGAAAAAACATCAAAAATTATGACTATAGATACAAATAAATTAAAGATATAAAAAAATTCCTGATTAAAATTAATATTTAACATAAAAAAAAATGAAATCAGAATATAAATTATTGGAATTAATTTATATTTTTTGAAGTATACAATTATCTCTAATAATACTAAAATATAAATTATTATTATTAAATAAAAAACTAATCCGAAATTAATGAATAAACAAATCGAATAGATAAAAATAAAAATCAATGAAATAAATATTCTTAAGGAAAAATTTTTATAATCCATATTTTCTATTTATATTATAATATTGATCTATTATTGAATTATATTCTTCCTCAGAAAACTCAGGCCAGTAAGTATCAGTGAAAAATAGCTCAGTATAAGTTAAATTATACATTATAAAATTACTTAATCTTTTAAAACCACCAGTTCTGATTAATATATCAGGATCTGGTTGAGAACCTAAATAAAATAATTCTTTAATTCTTTTTTGGTTGTGTATGTCTAATTTATTCTTATTTTCAAATACTTTATTTAATACATATTTAACTTCATCTTTAAATCCATAATTAAATGCAATATTTAAATTTAGATTTTTATTATTAAAAGAATTTAACTCTATATTTTCAAATATTTTTAATATTTTTTTTGGTATGTTTGTTCTTGAGCCAAAAATATTTACCTTAACACCTTTTTCTTTAATTAAATCAGTAAAAATTTTAGAAAAATTGTCATAGATAATTTCATAAATTATATTAATAGAAGACCTGTTGTAATTTTCTGAAGATAAAGCAAATATTGTTAGATGTGAAATTTTTTTAGATAAAGTTATATTGACTATATTTCTAATATTATCAAAACCTCTTTTATATCCTATTGAGTTAATAAATTTATTTTTTTTTGCCCATCTTTTATTTCCATCAAGAATTAAAGCTATGTGGTCTAATTTATTTATCAAACTTACACTTTCAATATATCAGTTTTTTTTAATTCTAAAATTTTATCTATTTTATCAATATTACTATCAGTGATTTTTTGTATTTCATTTATTTTCTTTTTCAGTTCATCTTCAGAAAGATTAGAATTCTTTTTTTCATTTTTAGAGTCATCAATAAAATCTCTTCTAATGTTTCTTATTGAAACTTTTGAATTTTCAGCAAATTCAGAGGCAATTTTTATAATTTCTTTTCTTCTTTCTTCACTTAACTTAGGTATTGGAAGTCTAATAAGCTGACCATCAGTCTGAGGATTAATTCCAAGATTTGATTCCAATATTGCGTTTTCTATTGATTTTAGAAGTGACGAGTCCCATATTTGTATATTAATTGTATTGGCATCCTGTACCGATATGTTACCTAATTGATTTAAAGGAGTTTTCGATCCATATGCATCTACAAATATATTATCTAACATTGAAGGGTTTGCTCTTGATGTCCTCAGGGAATTTAGCTCTTTCTCAAAATGTTGAATAGTTGAGCTCATTTTTATTTCAAAATCAGACATAGCTATTTTATAATACTATATGATCCCTTATGATTCAAAACATTAATAAGAGAATTTTTTTTAAAAATATTTGTTATATAGATTGGTATATTTGTATCTTTTGCCAAGCTAATAGCAGTTAAATCCATCACTTTTAAATTTTTATTAATGACTTCATTATATGAAATTTTTTTTATTAATTTTGCACCTTTATTTTTGATAGGATCCTTGTTATAAATACCATCTACTTTTGTTGCTTTAATAATTAATCTACAGTCTAGTTCAGAGGCTCTTAAAGCTGCAGCGGTATCAGTAGAAAAAAATGGATTACCAGTTCCTGCTGCAAATATAACTATTCTATTTCTTTCTAAATGTCTTATTGCTCTTCTTCTGATATAAGGTTCAGCAATTTGTGACATGTTAATTGCAGACTGAACTCTTGTTGGTACGTTAATTTTTTCTAAACTGCTCTGCAAAGATAAAGCATTCATAACTGTGGCTAACATACCCATATAATCAGATGTAGATCTATCAATCCCTTCAGAAGCACCTTTTATCCCTCTAAAAATGTTTCCACCTCCTATTATGAGACAAATTTGGTAGTTTTTTTTATGAACATTTTTTATTTCATTAGAAATTTTATTTATAGTTGAAACATCAATTCCATAGTTAGAGGATCCCATTAATGATTCGCCTGAAATCTTTAGAAGAATTCTCTTATTCATTTTACAAATTGATTAAATCAAAAGAAATTAATTTAAAATTAGATTTAGTGTATTGATTGATCACATCTCTGACGGTCTTATCTTGATCTAAAATATATGATTGATTGAGTAAAGTGACTTCACTGTAAAATTTCTTCATTTTACCTTCTAATATTTTATCAATAATATTTGATGGTTTGCCTGAATTTAATATAAGGTCTTTTTGAATTTTTTCTTCACTATTTATCAAATTTTGGTCTAAGTCATCTACGTCAATAGAATCAGGTTTCATGGCTGCAATATGCATGCACAAGTTTTTAGACAGAGTTTCAATTTCATTATTTTTTTCAGAAGTAGAATATTCAAGCAAAGAAATTATTTTTCCAATATTTTTTCTATAGCTATTATGTATATAAAACGAATAATCTGTACTTTTATTTTCTTTAACAATTAAATCATTTAATATTAAATTTTCACCAATTTTTGCGATCATTGAATTAAAATAATCTTGAACTGTTCCATTATCATACTTCAAATTTAGAAATTGATCCTTATCAAGCTTAGTATTATTTTCTAAAATTAGCTTACCCAAGCTATCAAGAAAATCCAAGAAAGTATCACTCTTTGCTGCAAAATCAGTTTCACTATTAACTTTAATTAGCACTGTTATTTCTTTATTTATATAGACTCCAACTGCACCTTCAATTGCAGAACGGTCAGTTTTTTTTGACGCCTTAGCAAGACCTTTTTTTCTCAAAGCTTCAATAGATTTTTCGATGTCGTTACCATTTTCCTCTAAAGTTTTTTTACAATCTAAAAAGCCTGCTCCAGTTTTTTCTCTAAGTTTTTTTATAAGTGTTGTCATATCAGACATTATTATTTTCCTTTTGTGATTGATCATTTTCAATTTCAATATTTTCTTTATCTTGTTTCTGAAAATTAATAGCATCTTGTATTGTTTCAGAAAAATAATTTTTATATAAATTAATTGATCTCAGCGCGTCATCATTACCAGGTATGATATAATCTATATTTTCTGGATCAGCATTTGAGTCGGTTATTGCAACAACTGGTATATTAAGTTTTGTTGCTTCCCTTACAGCAATTTTATCTTTAATAACATCAAAAACTACTAATAAGTCAGGTCTACCATTCATAGCTCTAATGCCTCCTATATTTAAATCTAGTTTTTGTTTCTCTCTAGAAATATCTAGTAATTCTTTTTTTGACAAATTCTTTGAAAAATCATTATTCTTTAAAAAAATTTCAATTTCTTCTAATCTTTTAATTGAATTTGATATTGTTTTCCAATTTGTTAGAGTGCCACCTAGCCATCTCTTGTTAACATAATAATTATTATTAAGCATTGCTAATTCTTTAACAACTTCACTGCATTGTTTTTTAGTTCCAACAAATAGTATTTTTCCTGAGCTAGAAACAGTTTGATGAATTTTTGTAAGAGCATTACTTAAAAGTTCTAATGTTAATCTAAGATCAAATATATGAATGTTATTTCTAACACCATAAATGTATTCTTTCATTTTTGGGTTCCATCTTCTTACGTTGTGTCCAAAGTGAACACCTGATTCTAGAAGATCTTCAATTTTAATTTCTGGTAAATTCATATTAACTCCCGGTTTAACCTCCACAGAAACAAAAACACCGGTTTATTCTGTGTGTTAGATTTAATTTTTGAAATCTAATATTCTAATGTATTATTTTTTCAAGATATTTCTAAAGAATAATCTAATATTTTTGATTTATTTAATTCATCGAGTTTTTTGAACGATTTAATAGAATATTTACTAAAATCAAAGCTAATTAATTTTTGATCTACTGTGATAAAAAGCTCAATAAAATTAATTGCATTGCTATTTTGTTTTTTTTCAAAAATACTATCCTTTAATTCATTTACATTGCTCATATGAGAGTAAATGTTAAACTTGTATCTATTTTTAGCAAAAACAGTTTCAAGAGCGGATATGTCTCTTATAATAAAACGAGTATCTGCGTTATTTTTTACAATATCTATTGTAAACACAAGTAAATTACCCTCTTTTAAGATCGGTCTATATTTATATAAATTATCACTAAATATCGTTAATTCAAATTGATAACTAATTTCTGAAACAGTTATAAAAGCATACTTTTTCCCATCCTTATTTGATCTCTCTTTGATGTCCAAAATTGCACCACAAACCTTCATAGAGTTACCATTATAATTTTCTGAATAATCTTTAAACAAATTAATATTTTGTAATTCAAAAAATTTCTTTGGATAATGATTAAGTGGATGATCAGAAAAGTAAAATCCAATAACATC
>MDTG01104800.1_pt1 | contig 13168 bp, 14 predicted proteins | sample 811421 | NCBI WGS metagenome assembly MDTG01 (sample SAMN05326645, study PRJNA326480) | marine metagenome | isolation source: seawater | place: Pacific Ocean: South East | collected 2011
AATATTTCAAGAAATTGTTTTTATCCAAAGCCAAAAGTTCAATCTACTATTTTAGTTTTTAAACCAATCATAAATAAAGATTTTAAAGTAAAAAATATTAATAATTTAGAAAAAATTACGCATCTCTTTTTTTCAAATAAAAGAAAAATGATCAATAAAGCTTTAAATAAACTATTTTTAAATTCCCCTAAAGTAGCTGCTAAATACGGTATTGATATAACCTGGAGACCAAATCAGCTATCTGAAAAAATGTATTACCAAATAACAAGTCATTTTGAAAAAATTAAGTAAATTTTAATCAATTTTTTTTTTAGCTAAAAGAATAATTCTCTCTATTTGTTTAAAACAATTTTCTAAATTGTCATTTATCATTATATGTTCGTAATCACTCCAATGAATGATATCCTCATCATATGCTTTTAGTCTTTTTGAAACTGTTTCTTTTTTATCTTGATTTCTTTGAATCAATCTTTTTTTGAGCTCTGCTTTGCTAGGAGGTAAAAGAAATATCTTTATTAATTTTAACTCTTTAAATTTTGATAATTGTTTTGTCCCTTGCCAATCAATATCAAATAATATGTCATTTTTATTTTTAATTAGACTGTTGACTGACTCTTTTGAGGTTCCATAATAATTATCAAATATTTGTGCATATTCATAAAATTCCTCCTGTTTTATTTTTTTTTTGAATTCTTCCTCGCTTACAAAAAAATAATCTACACCATCGACCTCGTTGGGTCTCGGTTTTCGTGTAGTGTGTGAAACAGAAATTTTAAAGTTTTGGTACTTTTGTTGAATTTTTTTGCTTATAGTTGTCTTGCCCGCACCGGAAGGTGATGAAAGTATTAACATAATACTATCATCTTTGAGGTCCATAAATTAATTTTACTTTAGAAGTGGCTTAATTGGTAGCTTTACTTTCTATAAATTTTATAGCATCTCCAACAGTAAGAATTTTTTCTGCTTCACTGTCGGAAATTTCTGAACCAAATTCCTCTTCAAAGGCCATTACTAATTCGACTGTATCTAAGCTGTCTGCACCCAAATCATCAATAAAACTAGCTTCATCTGTTACCTTTTCTTCTTCAACTCCTAAATGATCAGCAACTATTTTCTTTACTTTTGCGTTTATATCTTTTGACATTTAATTCCTATTTTTTCAATTTTTGATTTGTTTTCTTATTAAATTATTATTAATGATTGTCAAGCCATATACATGCCCCCATTAACATGTATTGTTTCTCCTGTAACGTAATCTGATAAGCTAGAAGCTAAAAATGCTACACAGTTTGAAACGTCTTCTCCAGTACCTAAATCACCTGATGGAATTTTAGAAATAAGAATTTTTTTGAAGTCTTCATTAATTTTTTCAGTCATTTCTGTCTTTATAAACCCTGGAGAAACACAATTAATATTAATTTTCTTTTTTGCGTATTCAATCGCTAAGCTTTTAGAAAAGCCTATAATACCAGCTTTAGAAGCCGCATAATTTGATTGTCCAACATTACCCGTATGACCTACTATTGAGGTAATATTTATAATTTTTCCATATTTGTTTTTAAGCATTTTTTTGATTGAATACTTACACATCAAAAAAGTTGAAGTTAAGTTTATATCTATTACTTTTTTCCATTCCTCTTGTGACATTCTTAATGAAATATTGTCAGAAGTAATACCTGCATTATTAATTACAACATCTAAGCCACCTAGATCATCATAACAAGAACCGATAAATTCTTCAATTTTAGAGTGTTCATTAAGTTTAAATTGTTTTGTTTTAATATTTTTAAATTCATTTTTTAACTTGTTGAGCTTTTCTATATTCGTTCCTGTAGCTAAAATAAAAGCACCCAATTCAGTAAATTTTTTTACTAAACTAAAACCTATTCCTCCAGTAGCCCCTGTTATTAAAACTTTTTTATCTTTAAGATTCATTATTATACTTTTTAATATCATCTATTGAATTAATACTAAAGCAATTAGTGTCAGGCAAAATTCTTTTTACAAGTCCTGAGAGGACTTTACCGGGTCCAATTTCAACAAACTGATTTACTTTATTATCTGCCATGTAAGTAACGCTCTCTCTCCACCTCACTTTTGAATAAATTTGCTCAAATAATAAGTTTTTTATTTCTTCTGGATTATTTTTTGGAGTTGCCGTGACGTTGCTTATAATCTCAAAATCCGGTTTTTTAAATTCTACTGAATTAATTTTATTTTTCATTTTTTCAGCTGCCGAATTCATTAAAGAACAGTGAAACGGTGCACTTACCGGAAGTAAGATTGATTTTTTTTTATTAATTTTCAAATTTTGTTGTAATTTTTTTATAGCATTGATATTTCCACTTACAATAATTTGACCTTTTGCATTATCATTAGCTACTTCACAAACTCCCTCATTTTTAATTTCTGCAATATAATTATTTGCTTCATTTATATCGGAGCCAAGTATTGCAAGCATGCCACCCTCTCCTACAGGTACAGCTTCTTGCATTGATTTTCCTCTTTCATAAAGCAAAAATAAAGAGTCTTTAAAATTTAAAGAATTCGCACAGAGTAAGGCACTGTATTCTCCTAGAGAATGACCGGCAAAATATTTTACAGTATCAGTCTGAAAGTTAAATTCTTCTTTTAAAACTTTAAATATACTATAACTAACAATTAAAATCGCTGGTTGAGTATTTTTAGTCAGTTTTAGTTTGTCTTCTGGACCGTCTAATATAATTTCAGAAATTTTAAAGTTTAACCTTTCGTCTGCTTCCGAGAATATTTTTTTAACCAAGTCAAAATTATCATAAAATTCTGATCCCATTCCAACTATTTGAGATCCCTGACCTGGAAATAATATGGCTTTCATTTATTTAAACACTTTTTTATAACATTATTACTATTGAATTGACTTATTTATAATAGTATAAAACCGTTCTTTTAATAAATAAACAGATAAAGATTACATAATGAGTTTTTACGAACATACTTTAGTAGCAAAACAAGACCTCTCTAGTTCAGAGGTTAAAAATATTGAGGAAAAATATCAAAATATTATTAATAAATCATCAGGCAAAGTTATAAAGGTAGAGAAATGGGGACTATTAAGTTTTGCGAAAAAAATAAAGGCTTACAATAAAGGTTTTTATATTCATTATAAGTTTGAAGGAAATAATAAAACTCTAGATGAAATTAAAAAAAATAGTCTTATTGACAATTCCTTGCTAAGACATTTAACAATTAAATATAAAAAGTTAGATACAGATACAGAATATTTTAAAGAAAAGAATAGCAATGAAAAGAAAAAATAAAAAATTTTCAAAAAAACCACAAAACCCCCTAAATAAACTTAGTTTATTTCAAAAATCAGACTCGAGATTTTCAAAAAAATGTCCTCTATCTATTAAGAATGCACCGGTTATTGATTATAAAAATGTAAAATTATTAAAAAGATATATATCAGATACAGATAAAATTATGCCGACGAGAATAACTTCGGTGTCTCAGAATAAACAAAGAAAATTAACAAGCGAAATTAAAAAAGCAAAAATATTAGGTTTAATTTAAGATGGAAATTATTTTATTAGAAAATATTATGAATCTGGGAAAAATTGGTGATCTTGTCAAAGTGAAAAATGGATATGGACGAAATTTTTTACTTAAACAAGGTAAAGCTTTAAGAGCTAGTAAAGAAAATATTAGTCTTGTGAACAAAAAAAAGACAGAATTAAACAAAAAAAATGAAGAAATAAAAAGTCAGTTTAAATTAATTGCAAACAAAATTTCAAATAAAACTTTAAAATTCAGCAAAGAAGCAAAAGAAAACGGTGAGTTATACGGTTCAATAAAACCAAAAGAAGTAACGACTGCTTTTATGAATGATTTAAAAGTTGATATAAATCCTTCACAAATAGATTTAAGACAAGAAATTAAAAAGATTGGTGACTATAAAATTAATATAAATCTTCATTCTGAAGTAAAAGTAAATATAAATTTGCAAATTAAGAAAATAGACACCGCTTAGATTAAAAAACTAAGTTCTAGTTTCAATATTTTTCCACAGGTAGAAAAAAACGTGTGTAACTTTTAAGTTTTTATTGAACCAGCTTGAATTTATATTCCTTTAATGGAAAATATTAAATTAAGCTTAAATCAATCTAAAGAAAGAAAACTCCCCTCAAATCCAGATGCCGAACAATCTTTAATAGGTTCTGTGTTGGTAAATAACGATATAATTGATGAAATTTCAAATATTGTTAATTCAGGAAAATTTTTTGATCCAATGCACCGAAAAATTTATGAAGTTATAGAAAATTTAAATAATAAAGGAATGATAGCAAATCCGATAACTTTAAAAAACTTTTTTGAAAATGATAAAGGTTTAACTGAAGTTGGGGGTGTCGATTATTTGGTCAAACTTACGCGTTTCTCTTGCTCAGTCAAACAGGCAATTGACTATGCAAAAATAATACATGAAATGTACGTAAAGAGAGAACTTATATTTATTGCTGATAATGTTTCTTTAGAAGCTAAAGATGAACAAATTGATAAATCTGGAGAAAATATTATTGAGGATGCAGAAAAGTCTTTATTCGATTTAGCTGAAAGAGGTAATTTTTCTCAAACTTTCCTAAAATTTAATCAAGCATTAGACCAAACTATTCAAATGGCAACTTTGGCGATGAAAAATGAACACGGTATTGTTGGTGTGCCAACCGGCTTATCAGACTTAGATCAAAAGTTAGGAGGCCTACATAAATCAGATCTTGTTATAATTGCTGGAAGACCATCGATGGGTAAAACTGCATTGGCAACAAATATTGCTTATTACGCTGCAAAAAATCTTCACGATAATAATGAAAAGAGTTCTGTTGCTTTTTTTTCTTTAGAAATGTCATCTGAACAGTTATCTACTAGAATTTTATCAGAACAAGCTCGAATTTCATCTAGTGATATTAGACGAGGTAAAGCTTCTGAAGAAAACCTTAACCGATATATTGAAACCTCAAGAAATATTTATGATTTACCTCTTTACATCGATGAAACTCCTGCGATAGCAATTTCAACTTTAAGTAATAGAGCGAGAAGAATAAAAAGACTTTTCGGTTTAAGTTTAATTGTTGTTGATTACATTCAGCTAATGAAGACTAATACTAATAAGCTTGATGGTAGAGTTCAGGAAATTTCAGAAATAACGCAAGGATTAAAAGCATTAGCGAAAGAGCTAAATGTACCTGTATTAGCATTGTCTCAACTTTCTAGAGCAGTGGAACAAAGAGATGACAAGAAACCTCAGTTATCAGATTTAAGAGAGTCTGGATCAATTGAACAAGACGCTGATGTTGTTTTGTTTGTTTACAGGGAAGAATACTATCTTGAAAAAAAAGAGCCAAAACAAGGTTCTATAGAACACGCAGAGTGGCAATCTAAGATGAGCGATATCCACGGTTATGCAGATATTATAGTAGGAAAACATCGTCATGGATCAACTGGAGTAGTTCATTTAGAATTTGAGGGAATGTATACTAAATTTAAAGATTTAAAGAAGAAATAGTATTTTAGTTATTTTTGAATTTAAGATATATCTGAATTATCTCTATGCTTATCAATATTTATAAGAAATTCGTAGTTGATTATTCTAAAATAACGCTATCCTTAATTTCGTTAATATTAGTCTACTTTCTCTTCCACAGTAAAAATTTTAACTTAGATGCCTCTTCTGATGCTTTATTATTAGAAGGAGACAAAGATTTAAAATATTTAAGAGAGGTAAACGAACGATACGGCTCTAAAGATTTCTTAGTTTTAACCTACTCCCCTGTAACAAATTTTGAAGATGAAGAGACCATTATTAATTTACAACTGTTAAAAACAAAAATAGAAAAATTGTCTTGGGTTGAAAGTGTAATAACAATTATAGATGTTCCTCTTTTAAAAAGCACAGATCAACCATTAATGGAACGTCTGAAAAACTATAAGACTCTTATTCATCCAGAAATTGATAAAAAAAGAGGTTTTCAAGAGATAATAAATAGTCCAATTTATCGTGATTATGTAATAAGCAAGGATGGAAAAACATCCGGGATTGTTGTTTATCTTAAACCAGACGAAAGATTAAAAGAATATATCAAACTCAAAAATGAATATTATGACCAATCTTTAAAGTCATCTCTAAGTAAAATAGAAAAACAAAAGTACAACTCTTTCATTAAAGAATATGAAGATTATAAAAATTTATATAATCAAAGAAATCATCAAAACATAACTGAAATAAGGGATGTAATTAGTAAGTATAGTGAAGGTGCAACAATTTATTTGGGTGGAATACCAATGATTGCTGACGATATGATGTCTTATATTAAAAATGATATTGTAGTATTTGGTATTGGAGTTTTTCTTTTTATTGTTCTTACTCTTTGGTTCATTTTTAGGAATATAAAATGGGTTTTGATGCCTTTGCTAGGTTGTGGTGTATCGGTTTCCATTATGATTGGACTCCTTGGATTAATAGGATGGAAAGTTACTGTAATTTCCTCAAATTTTATTGCCTTGATGTTAATACTAAATATGGCGATGAATATTCATCTAACTGTCAGATTTTTACAATTAAAAAAAGAGTTCCCGAACTTCACAAATGAAGAAGCTATTATTGAATCGGCAAAAAAGATGTTTCTACCTATTCTTTATACAGTACTTACAACGGTATGCGCTTTTTTATCTTTAATATTTAGTGGGATAAAACCGATTATAGATTTTGGATGGATGATGACTTTAGGTCTTTTTGTTTCTATTTTAGTTACATTTTCTTTATTACCATCTTTATTAAGTATTTTTGCTAGAAATGAAACTCTAGATATCAAAGACACGGAGAACTCTGTAATTACAAAGTTTTTAGCATCTATAGCAAAGAAAAATACAAATTTAATTTTTGGATCCGCGATTATTATTATTCTTTTAAGTATTTATGGAATTTTTAAGCTGGAAGTTGAAAACAGTTTTATCAACTATTTTGACAAAGAAACAGAAATTTATAAAGGAATGAAGAAAATTGATGATGAACTTGGAGGAACAACAACTTTAGATATCATTTTAAAATTTCCAAAAAAAGAGACAATTAAGAGGAAAAATGATGATGAATTCAGTGAGTGGGAGGAAGAAACAGAAGATAAAGAAAATAAATCTACTTATTGGTTTACAAGAAACAAGATAGATAAAATACTAAAAGTACACGATTATTTAGACTCTCTTCCAGAAATAGGTAAGGTTTTATCTTTTGGTTCAATTATTAGAGTTGCAGAAGATTTAAATAAAAAAGAATTACAAAGTTTAGAAATCGCTGTTTTATATAGTAAAATTCCTGTGAATATTAAAAAAGACATTATAAGTCCTTATATCTCTGTCGAGAACGATGAGGCAAGAATTAGTGTGAGAATTAAAGATTCTTTAAAAGAGTTAAGGCGTAACGATTTGATTAACAAAATAAATGAAGAATTAAATACAAAAATTGGCTTAAATAATGAAGAGTATAAGCTAGCTGGGGTTGTAATTTTATTTAATAATTTGTTGCAAAGTTTGTTTAAATCTCAAATTCTTACTTTAGGAATTGTCATGCTTGGAATTTCTGCAATGTTTTATATTCTTTTTAGAAATTCAACTTTGTCTTTAATTGGAGTGACTCCAAATTTTATGGCTGCTTTTTTTATTTTGGGTATAATTGGTTTACTTGAGATACCCCTAGACATGATGACGATTACTATTGCGGCTATAACTATTGGAATAGCAGTGGATAACAGTATACATTATATTTATCGTTTTAAAGAGGAGTTTGAAAAGATAAAAGATTACGATCTTACTGTTGATAGATGTCATAATACAGTTGGTGTAGCTATACTAAATACTTCGATAACAATAGTTTTTGGTTTTTCAATTCTAATTTTATCAAATTTTATTCCAACAATTTATTTTGGAGTTTTTACTGGTATTGCAATGTTGCTAGCGCTAATTTCTGTCCTAACACTTTTACCAAAATTAATTCTAGTTTTTAAACCTTTTGGACCGGGTTCACAAATTTAAATGTTGCAAAATTTTTTTGAACAATCGCTTAATATTTTAAATATTTTTGATGGAGTTTTTTCAATAATAATGATTTATTTTTTAATTCAATGCTATGCTAAAGGCTTCTCGTTAAGTTTTATTTTATTTATGAAATGGGTATTAACAATAGTTGTTACAATTATTTTAGTCCCAAAACTACAACCATGGGTTGGAGAGTATATCGAATCAGAATTTATTAATAATTTTGGAATTGGAATTTTTGTATTTATCACAGCTTTGTTCACAATTATAATTTTAGGAAAATCTTTAGGCAGAGCTGTTACTTGGACTGGATTAGGCTCAATAGATAAGACTTTCGGGTTAATTTTCGGTTTGTTCAAAGGCTACGTTGTGTCAGTTTGTTTATTCACTATTTTAAATTGGTTTTATCCTTACTCTAACTGGGGTATACAAATTGAAAAAGCTTTATCTTTTGAAATGATTAAAAAAGGTAGCGAGGTGCTGATTGAGGAATTTCCTAGTAATAAAGACTTTAGAGACACGAAAGAAAAAATTGAAAAAATTTAAAATTGATAAACCGAGAGAAGAATGTGGCGTCTTTGGAATTTCAAACCATCAAGATGCCTCGGCTTTAGTTGCACTTGGTTTACATGCATTACAACACAGAGGTCAAGAAGGTTGTGGCATCGTATCTTTTGACGGAAAAAATTATCATTCTGAAAAAAGGCAAGGTTTAGTTGGTGATCATTTTACGAACCCTGAAGCTATAAGAAAACTTCCAGGTAAATTTGCAATTGGACATAATAGATATTCTACGACTGGAGAAACTTCTTTAAGAAATATTCAGCCTTTTTTTGCTGATCTATATGGAGGTGGAGTAAGTCTTGCACATAATGGAAATATTACAAATGCTATAAGTTTAAGAGACAAGTTAGTTAAAGAAGGTGCGATATTTAGAACTACAAGTGACACAGAAACTGTAGTTCAGTTAATAGCAAAGTCTTCAAGGGAAACTATGATTGATAAAATTATAGATGCACTTTTTCAGATACAAGGTGGTTATGCTCTAGTAATGATGACAAATAAAAAATTAGTAGGTTTACGAGATCCATATGGAATTAGACCATTAGTAATAGGGAAATTAAAAGATTCTTACATATTTACCTCCGAAACTTGTGCTCTTGATATTGTAGGTGCAAAATTTATTAGAGAGGTAGAAAATGGAGAGATTGTTGTTGTTGAAGAAAATAAATTAAAAAGTATAAAGCCTTTTCCAAATATGAGACCAAGACCCTGTATCTTTGAGTATGTGTATTTCGCTAGACCAGATAGTCTTCTTAAACAGAAATGTGCTTATGAATATAGAAAAAATATGGGTATAGAACTTGCAAAAGAAAGCGACATAGATTGTGATTTGATTGTTCCTGTTCCAGACTCTGGAGTTCCAGCTGCACTTGGATACAGTCAATTTACAAATAAAAAATTTGAGTTGGGTCTAATTAGAAATCATTATGTTGGAAGAACTTTTATTGAACCTTCTCAAAGTATTAGAAGTTTTGGTGTAAAACTAAAATTGAGTGCAACACAATCAATAATTAAAAATAAGTCAATTATACTAATTGATGATTCACTAGTGCGAGGAACAACTTGCCATAAAATTGTAAAAATGATCTATGATGCTGGCGCAAAAGAGGTACATGTAAGAATAGCTTGCCCTGAAATAAAATTTCCAGATTTTTACGGAGTTGATATGCCAACAAAAAAAGAATTATTAGCCCATAATAGAACTAATGAGGAAATGTGTAATTATATTAATGCAAAAACTTTAAAATTTTTGAGTTTAGATGGACTTTATAGAGCTATAGGTTATGAAAAGAGAAATAAAGACTATCCGCAATTAAGCGATCACTACTTTACTGGCGAATATCCTGTTAAACCTTCGGACCAACTTGGTGAAGGAAAAATAACTCAGTTATCTTTATTAAGTAGTAAATCTAATATTTAATTTAATTAAACATTAGTAATTTATTCTTTCTATCAATTAATAACATATTTTTATTAGAAAAAATTGGCTCTGCATTCAAACCATTCTTGCTAATTTTATCAAAATACTCAAGTTTTCCATCCCTAAAATTAAATGAAAAAATATATCCATTAATAGAGAAAAGTTTTATTTTACCATTTGCTATTGTTAGATTATAAATTTTTCCAATTTTCTTAAATGCTTTTTTCTTTTTTAAAGAAAAATATATATTTTTGGACCAAAGAATCTCACCACTTTTTTTTTCTAAGCAAATAAGAAGATTATTTTTTGTAAATGTAAATATATTATTTTGAGTTACAACAGGCTTTAAAACTGGTCCAACAGCTTTATTCCAATTTCGTAAGCCAGTGTTAATATTGTAGCTTAGTAAAGACTTATCTGTAGAAACAATTATATCCTCATTTTTAATTACAACTGGCTGACTGAAAAAGAGATTAGCTTCATTTTTTGAAGACAAATTTCTAAAATTCAACACCCAATTTATCCTTTGAGTTACATAATTTACCGAATAAAGTTCACCGCTAGTATTTAAAAAGATAACGTTATTATTTAGCTCATCTAAAGCTAAATTATTTTTAAACTCTGACTTAAGAAAAGTAAGGCTAGTTGAAAGTTGCCAATTTTTTTCACCACTTATTGAATTTATAGAATACAAAACATTATCTTGACTGGCTAAAAAAACTTGATCGTCGTAAAATTTTATATTTGATCTAAATGGTATTCCATAATTTTTTGCCCAGACCAAAGCTCCAGAATTTATGTTTACTGCATAAATATAGCCTAAGTTGTCAGCAGCATAAATAATATCATTATTTATTACTAAAAAAATTTTTTTATTATAATTTTTAAAGGTTTTTTTATAAAAATTGTATTCTAAAATTTTTTTTTTGCTTGCTAAAGAATAAACAAAAATACTTCCCTTGTGGTCATAAGAAATTATTTTATCATCATAAAAAACGGTGTTCTTAGCTGTGTAATCATTGTCTCTAAAATTTTTACTTAATCTTGAACTCTTTAACAATAATACTTTGTTGTCGGCGTAATCGATATTGGAAATATTATTTGTATTCGATGCAAACTCTTGGGGCCAATTACTATTTTTTAACTCTTGTTCAATCTTGAAGTTAAAATTTCGATCTAAGACTTTTTCCTTATTATAAATTTGACTATCTGTAAAAACATCCTCGTAACGACTATTTACATCTTTTTTGTTAATTGCATTTGATGAGGATTTTTCAAAAGGAATATCAGATGCATTTTTCCAAATACCAGTTTTATTGTCAAATGAACAATTGTTTAAGATGATAATTGCAAAGATTAAAGTTAATCTTTTCATAATGTTTAATTGGCTATTTTATATTGAGCAGCTTGAGATATTCGTCTGCCTTAAGTTTTTCCCCTTTCGATAAAAAATAATCAGCTAGCAAGTTAATTGCCTGTGTCTTCCAAACAGACTGTGAATTTATAATTGGATTTAACGTATCTATTATAAGGTTTTCATCTCCAGTAGAAAATAAATAAAGAGCTTTTTTAATCTTAATTAAGTTTTTACTCTCATTATCAAGAGAACTTTTTTTAATAATTTGATCGAAATAGAGGATTATTTTCTCTTTTTCACTTTCTAATTTTTTATCAATTATGAGATATAACGCTAATGGAGAATAAAATTTATGATTACTTTTAATTATATCTTCTAAGAATATTTTTGCTTCAATATCTTTTTTTTGGCTGAGTAAAATTGATGCCTGAGTGTATTTCTCTGCAATATTAACATTATTCTTTTCTTGATTATTTTTATAAAAAATAAACGATATTAATAAAATTAAAATTAATAAAACGAGAATAAATATCGTTTTTTTATATTTTTTAAAGAAATTTATAACTTGAATTTGAAAACTATCTTTAGCTAATTGTTCACTCATATTTAATAAGAATTCTTTCTTTGTGGAAATTTTCTTTTTTGAACATCGTTTTTATATTTTTGAATACCTTTTTCAATAACTTTATTTAAATTAGCATATTTTTTTAAAAATTTTGGATAAAAACCACTTAATCCTAATAAATCATCAGTTACAAGTATCTGTCCATCGCACGAAACAGAAGAACCGATTCCAATCGTAGAGATTTTTAATTTTTTTGTTATCTCTTTAGCTACACTGGCTTTTATACACTCAAGAACGATTGAGAAAGCACCAGCTTTTTCAATATTCATTGCGTCTTTAATTAATTTATTCTTTTCATTACTTGTATTTCCACTTACTTTAAACTTTTGCTTAAATTGCGGAGTATATCCGATGTGTCCCATCACAGTTATTCCTGCTTTGGTTAAATGATTAATTATATTGTAATTTTTTAGATTACTTTCTAGTTTTACTCCATCGCAACCTGTTTTTTGCAGAATCTGCCTAGCATTTTTAAGCGCTACCTTCTTATTTTTGTAAGAATTTTTCGGCATATCAACTATTAACAAAGATTTTTTTACACCTAATTTTACACTTTGAGTATGTTTTATCATCATTTCTAAGGTCATGTTTTTTGTACTTTTCATTCCGTATAAAACATGAGCTAAAGAGTCTCCCACTAAAATTATATCACAATATTTATCAATAATTCTTGAAAATGCTTTAGAATAAGATGTAAGACAAACTAAAGGGGTTTTGTTTTTTTTTAATAAAATTTTTTTTACTTTTTTAAGCATACATTTATTCTAGCTCAATGGTACTTGGTGGTTTGGATGTTATATCATAAACTACTCTATTGATACCTATCACTCCATTTATAATTTTATTTGATATGTTGTCTAAGAAATCTTTTGGAAAATTAAAATAATCAGCAGTCATGCCATCCTCGGAAACCACTGCTCTAATTAAACAAGTGTATTCATAAGTTCTTGTATCACCCATTACCCCTACTGTCTTTATAGGCAGCAGAGCAACATATGCTTGCCAAATTTTATCATATAATTTCTCTCTTATTAACTCTTTTATAAATATATTGTCTGCTTCCATTAATATGTTTACTTTTGCTTTGGTAACGTTTCCTAAAATTCTTATTGCTAACCCTGGTCCTGGGAATGGATGC
>MDTG01365020.1_pt1 | contig 13168 bp, 16 predicted proteins | sample 811421 | NCBI WGS metagenome assembly MDTG01 (sample SAMN05326645, study PRJNA326480) | marine metagenome | isolation source: seawater | place: Pacific Ocean: South East | collected 2011
AAAAACAAGAAGTTCTAAAAGAGTGTCTAAAAAACAATCTATTGGCGAACTTTCTGGATTTTCTTTTAGTAATTACAAGAATGGATTACTTCTTGTATCAGATAATAGCCAAAGCGAAGGTGAAAAATACTTTCATGGTGGTTACTGGAATCAAACTCTTGGTGGCTGGGTATTTTCTAAGAAACAAGAAGCAAAACTTGTATCACTTGGTGCTTCCAAGCAATAATTAAATAATATAAATTTTAAATAATTTATACTATTTATTTTCATATTATAATATATATGTCTGCTTTTGTTAAACCCATAACTTATTATTTATCAAATAAACCTACGTGTAATTTACCTTTTCAAGATACATATAAAAATGTAAACAATATATTCGTATTAGGTGATATTCATGGAGATTTCACAGTCTTAAAAAAGGCTTTATATAAGGCTAAGTTAATAGACAGCAGTTTAAAATGGACAGGAAGAAATTCACATCTTGTTCAATTAGGTGACTTATTGGATGGCAAGATAAGAGCTAATTACAAACCAAATTATGCTGAAATTTCCGCAATGGAAGAATTTACCATATTTGAATTTTTGAATGATCTTGATAGACAAGCCAGACTATCTGGAGGTCGTGTTCATTATTTAATAGGTAATCACGAACTTATGAATTTAATAGGAAGATTTGATTATGTATTAGATAAGCATCTAAGTGGAACAGGAATAGAAATAAGAAGACAACTTTTTAAACCAGGAGGATATATGGCGTCATTATTAGCATGTCATTCTTATGGAGTCTTGAAAATTAATGACTGGATATTTTGTCATGGAGGTTTATTACCACAGCATGTAAATAAAAGAAGTATTACAAGTATAAATATGTTAGTAAGAAATATATTAAAGGGCGCTAAAAGTCTGGATAATTTAACCAATGATGAACAAGAACTAATATATGGAAACGATAGTTTTTTTTGGACAAGATTTTATTCAAGAAATGCTAATAGATGTGAAATTTTAAACAAAACTCTAGATATAGTCTCATCTGAAAAAGGTGGTATGGTAGTAGGACATACGCCTCACAACAATATTACTGATGTATGTAGAAATAAGCTATATTTTGCTGATGTTGGATTATCACGTTCATTTGGCAATGATGAATTTAGTAATGTTCAAATCTTACACATAAAAAAAGGTTTTAAACCTATTATAATTTCATAATTATTTAAAGGCTTTTCTAGTCTTTATTGTTAAATGATATATATAATAATCACATCGTCAATTAATAATAAAATTGGTAAAATTAATCCTGAACAGAGAAAAAACAGATATATTGATTGTATAACTGAATTATTAGATTTTATAAAAAATGATGATAGTTTTTATCCAATTATTGTCGAAAATAATGGTAAAAGGAAAACTTTCCTGGATGACTTAAAATGTGATGTGTTTTATACGGACAATAATAAATTTAAATTTTCTAACAAAGGAGGAAATGAGTTATGCGATATAAAATCGGTTATCAAGAGATATAATATTCAAGATGATGATACAATTATAAAATTAACCGGAAGATATAAGATATTAGACTCTAAATTTTTAGATCTTGTAAAAAATAATGAAAAAGAGTATGAAGCATTTGTTAAATTTTATAATGTAAGCACTCGGAAATTCAGTGAAGAAATGGAAGATTTAGTTTTAGGATTATATGCTGTCAAATGTAAGTATATCAAAAATTTTGATTATAAATACATCAAATGTCCCGAAGCTGAATTTGCTACATATTTAAAAAATACAGTTGCGATTGATAAAATTTCTCAACTTAATTATTTAGGATTAGAGTGTAATTTTGCTGAATATGTAAACTACGTATTAATTGTATAATTATAAAATCTTATAGTGTATTTTTTTAAACCAATCTATATGGTTTGAACAAATTGATCTGTGAACAGTAAATCCCTTAAAATTGGTTCTTATTGTTATAGAAAGTGGATTATCAATTATCCATAATTTATATTTTTTATATATATTCTTAAAAATATAGTTTTGATTTGATCTATAAGCATCATAATTAGTTTTTGATGTAATAAAATAATTTATCATATCCCTATAGTCTAAAAATTCTGAAATATTAATTATAACATAATTATCTAATTTATCCATTAATTATAATATAATTTAATAAATTAATCTTCATCAACAATCAAACAAACTGCTTTCTTCTTTTTCTTGGAAGACAAGTCAATTTTTTCAATCTCATTGTCCATAAAGTATTCTAATTTACCTTCAGACATATTGTTATTTATATTAAGAGTTCCTGAATAAACATCATATTTTAACCTCTTATAAACTCTATGTCTTTTTTTCAATTGATTTGGAAAGACACTGAAATTATCTACTATATCATAAGCAATAGGCATATCTTCATGAACTTTTCTTGTTATTCTACCTATCGATTGCTCTATACTTGATTTAGGTGTAGCAAATATTGCCGCGTCTAGACTAGGTATATCAAGTCCTTCAGAACTCATAGGATATGTTCCTAAAATTACATTGGCCTTTTCTGATTTATCAAGGTCTTTCTGTTTCATACCACCTATATAATAACCTACTGTAGTAAATTTATTAATCTGTCCATAAAGATAGGATAAATGATTTCTTCTATCACTAAGTAATAATACTTGTTTGCCTTTTTCAACTAATCTTTTTGCTATAAAGATTATTAATTTATTCCTATTTTCATTTTCAACAATATTATTTATCATTTTAGGAACACATATTTTACCATATGCTGTTACTTCTTCTTTACAGTAATTATTATCGTTATCAAAATATTTAATAATGTTTACTCTTACTTTTTTATCATCATTTGATACTACTCTATATAACATAGGACCTAAATACATAGTAAATACCTTAGTTAGTCCATCACTTCTATTAGGTGTAGCTGATAATCCAAGTGAATAATATGTATTGATTTTAGGAAGAGAACGTGAAAATACCTCTGCTGCTATATGGTGACATTCATCTACTATTGAAAATCCAAAATCATCAAATACACTTTCGTCATATTCTTTAATTGCTAGACTTTGCAACATTCCAATAACAATGTCTTTATTATGAATATCTATTGTTTTAGCTTGAATTGTTCCTACCCTGGCATCAGGTAAAAATTCTTTAATTCTTTCTTTCCACTGATTCATTAGAAATTCTTTATGAACAACTATCAAAGTTTTCCTACCTAATTTAGCAATTAACCATAATGCCATAATTGTCTTTCCCCATCCACAAGGAACACTAATGATTCCACCATTAGATTTAGTGCAGAAAGTTCCATCGTCACAACTATCCATAAATGATTGAACAACTGGTTTTTGCTTATCCCTGAGGTTACCTTTGAACTCAAGCTGAATTTCAAAACCTTTATCTATTTTAACTTGATCCGGTTCTCCAAACTTTTCAAAACCATAATGCTTGGGTAAATACATTTTTTTATAACTTTCAAGATATATAGGAAATGATATAGCTGTTCCACCAAAATCTTCATTAATAAAAGGTTTTACATTAAGTTGTCTTTTACACGATTGAAGGTCTTTAAAGCTAAATCTATTTTTAACAATAGCATATCCTCTCTTTGTTAATATAGTTTTAACAGACTTTTTTATTTTCAATGGTTTTTTAGGCATAGCTTAATTAAATTATATATAAAACGATAATTTTATATCAAATTTAATAACAATTCTTTAAGTTAAATTAATTAGATTGAGTTCCGACCTGATCATCTTGTGTTAAGCTATTAACTTGTTTTGCTATTTCATCCATATCTGAACTACTTTTTTTAACTTCTTTGTTAAATAATTGATGGACTAATTCTTCTGCTTTTTTTAGTTTAGGATCATCAATAAATTCTTTCATAGCCATAAAAGCAAGATATGATTCCTCTATAGTAAATGCGCCTCTTTTTTGTGCTAAATTAACAAGTTGAACTAATACTGTTAGTGATTCTTTTGATGCCATTATAGATTATAATAATAAATATTCTTTAGATTATTATAAAGTAAATTAAAATATCATTTTATATTATAATGCCCAGAAGAACTAAAAAAAATCAAAAAGGTGGTAATTGCGGAAGAGTTAACGGAGTTGATATACCATGTAATCAACAAGTTAATTTAGATGTCCATAAATGCGGACCTGATCTTTCACAATCAGAACAAGCATTCTCATCAAGATATTTTGCTGGAGCTAAAAATAGTTCCAATCAATTAGGTGGCGGATACTTTCTTGATGTAAGGCAAAACAGAGTAGGAGGTTTACCTGAAGTTCAAGCCGTATTTGATAGAAAAGCACCTGTATATCATCCTAAATCCAATGCTCTCAAAGATTATCCTAAACCAAGTTTCTGCAATCAACAAAAAGGTGGTGCTTATGACTACATTGTAAATCCTGAAACTGGTAGAAAAGTTAAACTTGATGGAAGAAAAGGCAAAGAAGTATTAAGAAAATACCTTAATGTTCAGTCAGGAGGAGCTCAAGGTGTTCCATCTAATTTTGATCCTAACATGAGTAACAGAACATTTGGTTGCCGTCAACCTGAATGGGTTCCTGATTGTATTTAAATATTAAGGTTTAAAATTTTTACATAAAGATTTAATGATTATAATTCAATAAGAATGTTAGTAGTTTTTTATAGAATTATACTTTTACAGGCATTAGTTCTTGCTTTAATTTTTTATGTCATTAGTTATTCTGCTCTATATATGATGAGACCATCAAAACCAGTTTTTTTAGAAAATGAACCTAGAACTCAACAAAATTATTCATACTATTTACTTGCTGTTCAAAAATGGTGTTCAGATGAATATCAAATTCATGGCTTATGGCCACAATATTCGCATAATGAATGGCCTCATAATTGTGAATATGTAAAATATAAGTCTCCTAATGGTAAATTATTGGATGATATGAATAAATACTGGTCTAGTTGCGATGATAATAATAAACTATGGGAACATGAATGGATAAAGCACGGTTCATGTGTAGAAAAACAATTTGGATTAGGTGAAAATGGATATTTCACTATGGCATTAGATTTGTTTAAAGCTAATCCAAATCTTCTAACTCATTGTAAGGTTGAAAATTGTGTTTTAGGTTGTTTTGATCTTAATGGTAAACTTATTAAATGTCCATAAGCATAAAAATTTTGATTGAAAAATTAATTTTAAGGAATTAGTAAACACTTCGATGAATCCAACCTACTATCATGATAATGCTATACCTCGAGAATTGTTTAGCGGAGTTAGACACGAGGCAATTACACTTCCATGGTGCAGACCTCCATCAGGAATACCCGGTAACAGGACTCCGCGCAATGTTGCCGTTTTGGGTGATGGTAGTTCTGTTTATAAAGATAATTCCACATCAACAGGAACGAAATTAGTTATGAATAGACTATTTGGAGATGAGGTTGTATATCCTCTTTTTCAGAGTAGTAAAGATTGTAGTGCTCACTACAAGACCAGAAAACTAAGTCCTTACATATGTAAACTCATACTACATATGCGAGAACTTGTGAAAAAAAATTATGGTAATACAGCAATCAATATAGATAATATGTTTAATATAGCAATCTGTAACTTTTATACTGAGAAAGAACATAAGATTAACGCACATAAAGATGACGAGCGATGGTTAGAAAGAAATCAACTCGATAGAGAGGGAAATCCTGCTGCGTCTATCATAGCAAGCCTTACAATTTATCCAGAATATGAATACGGTAAAAATCCAGACTACTTGAGAAACTTTGGAATTTATGATGAGGACGAGAAAAAGTGGAAAGATATAGATCTCAAAAATAATTCAATACTGTTTTTTAGTAATCATGAACACAGATGTAAAGGTGTTCCCAAGCGTAAAACAAATGTGCCCAGAATAAATATTACATTCAGAACTTTGGCTCCTGGTCTATTAGGTTTTGTAGGATACAGTAATTTTTATAGGTATATGAGTATTCCTACCCAAATAACATTTACACAAAATAAATTTAATATGGATAGAGTTCAATTATTTATTAATGAAGCCAAGAATGCTAATGATTTTAACAATAAAACTATATATACAACTAATATTAGCATAAATTCAGCAAATAAAGAACTTGACAGGGCAGAAAAGCATAGTTCAAAAGAATATCACCTTTTACCAAGATATGTTAAACCATTATGTAGTGCTGAAAATATTAGAAATTATGACAAACAAGAGATAAAGCTTAGAATCAGTATATATTGTGCCTGAATAAAATTTGATCAGTTCATAAATTATTTTATTTCCAATCATTACTTTAGCTCTCAAAATGAGTGCCTTCGCTACAACTGAAACACAAACTGTTTTTACAGATTCTTCTCAAGCACTAGAAACTAAAGTGCTAGATGAAAGTCAACGATTTAAAGAGTTATCATGCTATACTATACAAGCCAGTTCAGCCCAAGATTTTGTAACCACAGGAACATATAATCCATCTGAATGCACTGATGAGGATAGTAGTGATTCTAAAAAAATATCTGAAGAATCTTTTGATTTCATTGTAGTAGCAGATAGTCATGGAGGTCAGTCTTCTGGTAATAAAACATTTTATACTGATTTGTTTAAACTGATAAACTGGGGTAAATTACTTGCGGGAAGGGATGGCACTGCTGTAGGTATAAACTGGCAAAGACATATCAAAAAACTGACAACATCTGGTAACTATGGAATTACTGATACATATAGATTAGGAACTACGTTAACTATATGGAAAATATATACAGATAGATTTGAATGTTATTGGATAGGTGATTCTTCAGCAAAACTATATAGTGAAAATAAAATAATTTTTAAAACAAAAGATCACGATTATAATAATGAAGAAGAAATTCAAAGAATTATTTCAAATGGTGGAACCTCAAATCCAGCATGGGATATAGCAATGAAAAATAAAAATACATTACTAAGTGTTCGAGGAAAAACTATAGGAATAGGTAATGATAAAATAAATATGTCTAGAGCTTTAGGTCATAGAGGTTCATTTCTAAAAGAATATGGATCGTCTACTAGCGTTGAGTGGTTCTCACCATTTGATTATCAGGTTATACCAAGAGATGCTAATAAAAGTTACAAAATTGTGACTGGTTCAGATGGATTTTGGCAAATGACTTGTGATGAAGATAACAATTTAGTTTCAGATATTTCAAACACAAGTAGAGAATTAGCTCTTGAGGCAAGAAGGAGATGGGAAGCTACTTGGAATTGGGATAATAGTCTAGGAGAAATTCAAGAAAACGTTAAATTACCTGAAGATAATATCGACGACATTTGTGTTGCTACTTGGTCTTTTGTATGCTAAAAATACCTTAAAAATTTGATTAAAACTTATTTTGTTTATTTTTTTCAACAAAAAAACATGATTACAAGGAATAACACTACCTCAAAGCGAAAGCAGAAGTTTCAGATGAAGGCTACTCAGTTAGCTCTCCAGTCTAAGGCAAATTTTAGGCATGGCGCCTTGATAACTCGAGGAAACCATATATATGCCGAAGGCTTTAATAATTCACGTTCTAGTTTCTTAGGCAAGCATGACTATTGCCAACATGCCGAGATGGCTGCTGCGACTAAATTTATTAATTCCTACGTGCGTCGAAAGGGTGCTAAGTATTGTTTTCCCAGTCACCGGTCAGCCAAAGGCGCAACCTAAATATAATCTAAAGGATTTTACTGTATGGTGCGTGAGAGTTCCTAACGATTCTTCACGTGAGCATCATAATGTTCACTCTGGACCATGTATAGTTTGTCTTAAAAGATTACGAGAACTTGGATTTGGAAAGGTAGCATTTTCAAATAATGATGGAGATATTGAAACACACAAGTTAAGTAAGTATAAACATGCGCATTTTACAAGTGCTCAACGAATGAAGTTAAGAGGTAATAGAGAGATACTTGATAGGAGTAATCAAAGTTTAGCAAAAACTAGAACAAATATCAAATTTAATGGTATTAAAGTATGACATAGGCTCCTTAAAACTATTTTAAAATTTTTGATATCTTTTTATATATGTTATGATTGTATGATATTAAAAACAAATAACTATTATCACTAAATGAGATTACTTACATTGTTTATTTTATTACCTCTTGTTATATGTTTATCCCCTAAAAAATTACCAAATGGTAAACCCAGATTATTTAAACCTAACATGTCTAGTCCAAAAGATGACCTTAAATTAATAAGTCCAGCAAGTGCTTCACTTATTACAAAAAATTGGATAAGTAATATCATACTTGACATCAAAAATAATGAAAAGAAAAAAAGAAATAAATACAAAGATTTTTTAGAATTTGATGATATACATATTTTTAGAAACATAAATAAGCTAGATTTCTTAATTATGAATACGCAAAAAAGATTGAATAATGAATGGACTAATATGGTTAGTAATTATAATGAATCTATGCTTATATTTGCCTACAATCCTAAATCGCTAAATGGTATTAATGAAGTCTTATTTCTTGTAATTGCCTGTTTAGATAGACCTAATAAGATTTTAAAAATAAAAAATATAATACAATCTCCTTTTTGGGACGAAGAACAGATTAATAGTATACATTTAAAAAATTCACTCATACATCAAAATAAAGATACTAATATAACTCAAATAAGTTTTGATGAACTCTACGAAGACAACTATAGGTTCAGATTGGCATGGGAGACATGGTATGTTGAAAAAGATGAATAATTATATTATTACATAGTTTACGTTTAATAACAAGAATATATATCTGTACTTAATTAAAATATAGATAATGTATTCAGTTCGTATGATGAACAAAGTATTGAGTTCAATTTCAAAAAATAATAAGATTTTAGCGGTAAATTTTTCATGTATACCAAATATAAAACCTGAATCGCCTAACTTTGGATCAGGTCCGTGTAAAAAAAGACCTGGTTGGAATACATCAGTATTAGACAATAGTGCTGTGGGAAGATCACATCGTAGTGATTTGGGTAAAAATAAATTAAAAAAGGCAATCGATTTATCAAAAGAGATATTAGGTTTACCTCAAGAATACCATCTTGGAATTGTGCCAGCAAGTGATACAGGTGCTTATGAAATGGCTATGTGGTCTCTTTTAGGTGATCGTCCAGTAGATATGTGCTATTGGGAATCATTTGGTAAAGGATGGATGACTGATGCTACAACTCAATTGCCTCTTGAAATAAAAAAAGGCGGCAAAGGCCTAAATCATTATAGAGCTGAATATGGTAACTTACCAGATTTAATTAAAACTAATAGTAAAAATGACATTTGTTTTACATGGAATGGAACAACATCGGGTGTTTGCGTGCCTAATGCAGAATGGATAAGTGATAAAAGAGAAGGACTCACAATATGTGATGCGACATCGGCATGTTTTGCTATGACAATTCCTTGGAAAAAATTAGATGTAGTCACATATAGCTGGCAAAAAGTGCTAGGAGGAGAAGGAGGTCATGGTATATTAATTTTGAGTCCACGCGCTGTTGACAGATTAGAATCATATACACCTATTTGGCCTATTCCTAAAATTTTTCGAATGACAAAAAAAGGGAAGTTTGATTCATCTATTTTTAATGGAAGCACAATTAACACCCCTTCAATGCTAGCTGTTGAAGATTATATTGATGCGTTGTTATGGGCAAAATCAATAGGAGGACTAGACGCTTTAATAAAACGCTCTAATGATAATTTTGATGTGGTAAAAAAATATGTTGATGAAAATGATTTTTTAGATTTTCTTGCTAAAGATAAAAAAACTATATCAAACACAAGTATTTGTTTATCATTTAAGGACCTAAATCAAGAACAGATTAAAAAGTTAATTTTCTTATTATCAGATCATAATGTAGCATATGATATAGGTGCATATCGTGATGCTCCCCCTGGAATAAGAATTTGGGGTGGTGCTACTGTTGAAACAAGTGATATGGAAAAATTAATGCCGTGGTTAACTTGGGCATATAATCATGTAAAATAGAAATATATACATATGTAATCATATATGTTTATATTAATAATTAGTGTTTATCAAAATTAACCTTTTCAATTTCAGATTTAATACAGTCCATTGTAAGACTTTTAGGTCTCTCAATAGGAAGATTAAGAGCTCTATCCCATAACAATTGAGATAAAACACCAAATGCTCTTGAAAAACCAAATAAAACTGTGTAAAAATCATGTTCATTTAATCCATAATGTTTAAGTAGAATACCACTGTGAGCATCTACATTGGGATAAGGATTTTTAACATTACTATGATTCTTAAGGATATTAGGTAAAACATTATAGATATTATCAACTAACTTAAACATATCATCATCTGGAAGATTTGTTAGTGCGAATTCTCTTTGACACATAAATCTAGGATCAGTGTTTCTAAGAACGGCATGACCATATCCTGGTATAAGTTTTTTATCTTTTACGTCATTACGTAATATTTTTTGTAGAATTTTTTTACTTGTTTTATCATCTAAACCATGACATGTTACATCTAATTTAATCTTTAAATTGGTTAACCACTTTAATACTTCTTGATTAGCTAATCCATGAAGGGGACCTGCTAATGCATTCATAGAGGCTGAAAAGGATAAATACGGATCAGATAATGTTGAGCCTACTAATCTACATGTATGAGCAGATGCGTTACCGCCTTCATGATCACAGTGAATTAAAATGTATAATCTCATTAAATCATGAAATTTTTTATCAGTAAATCCTAACATATCGCAAAAATTGGCAATATAATCAACCTTAGAGTTGTAAGGATTTATTTCTTTATCAAAGGTATTACTATATATTAAACAACAAATTTCAGGTAGTTTAGCAATTATATCAATAATGTCCTCATATGTATATAACCAATAATCTTCTTTATTAATACCTTCATTGTATTTTTTTACAAATTGAGAGTCTTTTTGAAGCATCAAGATTGATGTAGATAGTTTAGTCATAGGATGCATTTTTTTGGGCAAATTTACTATCATATTTTTAATTTCATCTGAAATATGAGATTTATCATGTAATTCTTTTGATAAGTTATATGATTCTTGTTTATTGGGAACATTCCCTGTCATTAGAAACCATAGTAAAGATTCAGCCATAGGTTCAGCACTTGCTCTTGCTACTTGTCTTCTTGCGGCTTTACACTTATTTACATTAGCTTTAGGTAATAACTCTCTTAATTCGTCAATAGATTTATCATGAAACTTTATACCACTATTTGAATCAAGGTGTGAAATATTCCAAATCATTGATTTAATACCTCGCATTCCACCTATAACTTGACCTATATTTACTTTATCTATTTGAGTATTTGAATAATTTTTTAATAAATTAAACTCTTCGCGTTTATCAACAATAATATTAGAAAGTTTGTCTTTGAGTGTTGAATAAGATAAATTTGCCACTTTAAAAACATTCTTTCTATTTACTAGAACTCTATACATATTATGAGTCTATGATAGCAATATATTTTTAAATAGAGACTATTCTATTTAAGAATGTTATTTTTTAACTGGTAAATAGTTATATGCCAATCTTGCTCCACCATCTCCTTTACAATATAAGCATTTTTGTAGAGTAGTTTTTTCACATCTCCAGCATCCATACTCACATTTATCACAAGTTATAAATCCATAACCATGACAATATGGACAATTTACATTTTTATTACTAAGTTTATTTTGTTGAATATTTAATATTCTTTCGAAATATTTCAAATAGTCTATTTGGAAAATACCATATCTATTTGTCGAAAATTTTTGAATATTTAAACTGTACGGGTTGTATTTTAAACCAATAGATGATTGATGATAGAAAAGACTAAGATATATATTACTTATTTTCATGATGCTGTTATCTATAATAAACTTATAAATTATTTAACAATTTTTTAATAGATTTGGAATCGGCTGGATTTGTTATACCTAAAATGTTATTCTCAATTTCAAAATAATCTAATATTATCTCATTTTTTTCTACCATTTTATTCAATATATCTGGCAATAAAATCTCTATTTTATCGTCATCTTTATTTTGATCTTTAAAATCATTAAGATATTTTAATAATATATAAATAACTTCAGGTTGAAAACACAAAAAGTTTACATTTGAAAATGTATTGTGTAATTCGTCATTCTCTATTGATATGTTAAGTTTTTCTGTAAGTGCTATTACCCTACCTCCTGACACAGTAGCTATACCTCTATTAACTTTACCTGATTTAGGTAATGTCTTAAGTGTTTTTACAAGACCTAATACATTTTTTCTATCAATATTATTCAATATATTAAAGCCCTTTTTAAATGTAGATGTGCCATATATATCGTCTCCATTTATTACTATAAAATTTCTATCAATGATATCAACAGCACAACATATAGCATCTAGAGTTCCCCAAGGTTTTTTTCTTATTTTATGATCAAAATTTTGTCTAACATAAGATACTGGTATATTATCATAAATTGAACCAAATATATTTTTAAAATTAGTCTCAGTTTTTTTATTTGTTATAAACACTATCTTATTTAGTGGTATAGTTGTAGCTTGATTTATTGAATATTCAATAAGAGTTTCGTTATTTGGTCCTACTTTTTCAAATTGTTTTGGTTTGTCTAGACCTCCAAAACGAGAAGACATTCCCGCAACGAGACAAATTAATATAGTCATTGTGGTTTAATAATATATATAAATATTTAAGTATATTTAACAAGCTAAATATTTATTTAGATACATCTAAAGATATTTGTAGATAAAATCGTTATATGAACTACACATTGTCAGTTTCGAGCAATGATACCTTAGACTGTAAAAAAATGGCGTATCACCTATCTAAACATGGCATTATAACCTCTATTACCGAAAATATTTCTACATGTCCGCATATTGAATATGGATGTAGATTAACTAATACTATATCCAATAAAAAAGAACTAAATAATTTATGGGAAATACTAAGGTCAAAGTATAATTTTAAATGTGCTCATCTTAGTTTAGATGGTATATTTAGTGGATGTATATTAGATTATTTAAGACCTAGTTTATGCTCAGAAAAAAAAAATAATTAATACATTTATAGTTATCATAGTCTGCCACCATAACCTTCTAAACTATCA
>MDTG01057821.1_pt1 | contig 13167 bp, 9 predicted proteins | sample 811421 | NCBI WGS metagenome assembly MDTG01 (sample SAMN05326645, study PRJNA326480) | marine metagenome | isolation source: seawater | place: Pacific Ocean: South East | collected 2011
AAGTACGATAAGCTTTACCCTCTTCATTAAGTTCATAGGAGCATCTCATCCGCGGAGAGACGGTAAAACTCATAGCGGTATGTCTTTCGCCTCGATAAAGGATTCAGATGGTACTTCTAATTTTTCGCATCAGATCACTTGCGAAAACAAAGTCTTCCAATTCCCTAACACCTCCGTCAAGGAGTCCTTCCCGATTTCCATGCCAACAAATGCTACCCTGATGAACGAAATGAATCGTGTCACTAGCCTCCATAACACTGTTCATATCGTGGGAAACTACAACTGTGGTAATCTGGTATTCCGACGTGATATCCGAAATAAGGTTGTCGATTACAATGGCAGTCTGAGGGTCCAATCCGGAATTGGGTTCATCGCAAAACAAATACTTCGGATTCATCGCTATAGCCCTGGCAATTCCAATGCGCTTCTGCATCCCACCGCTGCATTCAGAAGGGAAGCGGGTGCTGGCATCGCCCAATTCAACACGTTCGAGGCAAGCCATTGCACGATTCCTTCGCTCCATCTCCGACATATGACTGAGCATAAGCAAAGGAAATTCCACATTTTTTAGGACCGTCATGCTATCAAACAAAGCCGAGCCCTGAAAGAGCATTCCGATTTCTTGGCGAATCCCCCTGCGGTCCTTTTGGCTCATGGACGTGAAGTCCCGTCCGTCGAACAGGACAAATCCAGAATCAGGCTCAATAAGACCTACGGTGCACTTGGTCATGACACTTTTACCACTGCCACTTCGACCAATGACGAAGTTGACCTTGCCGCGTTCAAAATTGGCACTCACATCTTTTAAAACATGGTGATCCCCAAACGATTTTTCCAAGTTATGCAGCTCAATCATATCAGTTTAATAGCATTTGGGTTAGTACCAAATTCGACACCATAATGATGACAACCGACCAGACAACTGCCTTGGTGCTTGATTTTCCAACCTCAAGAGCTCCACCTTCTACAAAATAGCCGTGATAGGCCGATACACTCGTTAAAATAAATCCGAATACGATGGTCTTGGTCAGCGCATAAACCACATCAAACACTCGAAAATCCACCTGCATGCCATATTCAAAATCCGCCAACGGGCTTAGGCCGGTGGCAACGCCTATCCAAGCACCGGCCCCTACACCTAATACCATGCTAAAGACGACGAGAAATGGAACAATGAAAACCCCTGCCACTACCTTCGGTAAAATCAAGTATCCCGCACTATTAACCCCCATTATATCGAGCGCATCGATTTGTTCAGTAACGCGCATCGTTCCAATCTGCGAAGCGATATTCGACCCGACCTTTCCAGCCAAGATAACCGGAATTAGTGTGGGTGAAAACTCCAAAATCATCGTTTGTCGTACGGTAAAGCCTATGGTGTATATCGGAATCCATCCTCCAATTTGGTGAGCCGTCTGGAGACAAATGACAGCACCCATAAAGATGGACAGCAAGGCAACAATCCCAAGCGATTGCAAACCAATCGACTCCAGTTCCATCAGCAACAAGTCCTTAAATACGCTGAGCTTCTCAGGCTTGCGAAAGCTCCTAATCAAAAGCCGCATATAGCGGCCGATGTGATACATCCAGCGCATGGTGCTAAGGTACGCGTCAGTTCGTATTTTCGCGGAGTATGTTCGTCAAACACATCCATCACTTAGGGCTCCTGAGCATCATCTTAATTCTATTTGCATGCGGGTCGCAACGAGGGCACAGGGACTGCAATTGTCCGCAATGGTCTGAAACGCCAACCCAAAGTAAGGCATCTATGGAGGCGCCACACACTGTGAATGTTCGACCATGAACGCGAACCAAAACACCTACGCCGTTATCATGGCAGGCGGCATAGGAAGCCGCTTCTGGCCCATGAGCAAAGAGTCCCGGCCAAAGCAGTTTATTGACATCCTGGATACCGGTCGCTCATTGATTCAAATGACCTTTGACCGTTTATCAAAGCTAGTACCTACTAAAAATATCCTCGTCGTCACTCAAGAACGCTACCGCGGATTGGTTAGAGAACACTTGCCTCATCTGCCGACTGAAAACACCCTGTGCGAGCCATTCATGCGAAACACCGCTCCGTGCATTGCTTACGCCAACCACTGGATTGCAAACAAAGCCGGGGATTCCGCCGCGGAAGCAGCGGTCATTGTGGCGCCGTCGGATCACCTCATCTTAAAAGAAGATGAATTCCTGGAAATTGCAAACATCGCTCTAAACCACACACGCGAAACTAACTGCCTCGTGACGCTCGGTGTCCTTCCGTCAAGGCCTGACACCGGATACGGTTACATCCAATTTGAAGACTTACCGAACGCCCGCGATGAACGCATTCGCATGGTAAAGACCTTCACTGAGAAGCCTCAACTCGAATTGGCGGAACAATTCCTCGCCTCTGGTGAATTCTATTGGAATTCTGGTATTTTCATCTGGAGTTTGCAAAATATTACCGAGGCATTCGAGGCCCACCTGCCAGAAATGCAGGCTTTGTTTGAAGAACATAAAAACGATTTCGCAACGGAACGAGAATCAGCGACAATCCGTGAGATTTATGGAGATTGCGAGAACATCTCCATTGACTACGGCGTGATGGAAAAAGCCCCGAACGTGGCCGTGGTGTTATCGGATTTTGGCTGGAGCGACCTCGGAACCTGGGGTTCGCTTTACGAGAAACTTCCGCTAGATGCCGACGGTAATGGCATCGCCGGTGTCACACTTGAGGCAATAAATTCCCGTGGAAACATTATCGTCAGCGACTCAGTCAAAGCGGAAAAACTGATCGCCATACATGGGCTTGATAACTTTATTGTTGTTGATACTGAAGACGCCCTTCTTATTTGTCCCAAAGCGCAAGAGCAGTGGATCAAGCAACTTGTCACAAAAATGAAGGCCGGCAAACAGAAATAACTACCTCTTTCCCGTCATCATTGCTGGCACCACCCAAGCGTCGTACTCAGCTTCGGTCAGGTAGCCCGTAGCCAAGGCCGCCACTTTAAGCGTGGTTCCCTCTTTATGGGCTTTGTTCGCAATTTCTGCGGATTTGTAGTATCCAATCTTTGTGTTCAAGGCAGTGACCAGCATCAGGCTATTTTGCACCAACTCATCGATGCGTTGGTAATTGGGCTCAATACCTTCGACACAATGCGCACTAAACGATTGGCATGCATCGCCGAGAAGCCGAGCACTTTCCAAAATGTTTCGAGCCATCATAGGCTTAAATACATTCAGCTCGTAATGGCCTTGTGTACCTCCCACCATGACTGCCACATCGTTGCCCATGACCTGCGCACAAACCATGGTCATCGCCTCGCACTGGGTGGGATTAACCTTACCGGGCATGATGCTCGAGCCCGGCTCATTTGCCGGAATAATCAACTCACCGATGCCCGAGCGAGGTCCAGAAGCCATCAATCTTATATCATTGGCAATCTTGTTTAAACTAACTGCCAACTGGCGCAGGGCACCGTGGGTCTCGACAATAGCGTCGTGGGCCGCAAGCGCCTCGAACTTATTTGATGACGTAACAAAGGGCAATCCGGTTAAAGACGCTATTAGTTCAGCGACCCGCTCGGCGTAGCCTTCCGGTGCGTTGATTCCGGTCCCGACCGCCGTACCACCTAAAGCCAATTCACTAAGGTGACTCATGGAATTGTGCAAGGCCTTTAATCCAAAATCCAATTGAGCGACATACCCGCTGAATTCTTGTCCAAGTGTCAGTGGCGTAGCGTCCATAAGATGAGTACGGCCGATTTTGACCACTTCAGAAAACGCATCTGCCTTCGCCTGCAGAGCATCGCGCAAGCGATTCACTCCCGGAGCCGTGGTTTGCATGACCTCTTTGTAAGCCGCAATGTGCATGGCCGTTGGAAAGGTATCATTGGACGATTGTGATTTGTTGACGTCATCGTTTGGATGAACGGGGGGGGCTCCTATCCCTAGCACACCCCCATTGATTAAATGGCAGCGATTGGCTACCACTTCGTTTACGTTCATGTTTGATTGGGTTCCAGAACCGGTTTGCCAGACCACTAATGGAAATTGATCCGCCCACTGGCCGGCGATAATTTCATCACAGGATTGGGTGATCAAATCGCATTTACTCTGTTCCAATCCCCCGAGTTCCGCATTGGTTAATGCGGCTGCTTTTTTCAAGTAGGCGAAAGCCTCGATAATTCCTGATGGCATTGAGCCAGAAGGGCCAATCTTAAAGTTGTTGCGGGAACGCTCGGTTTGAGGACCCCAAAGCGCATCTGCGGGTACCCTGACCTCGCCAATCGTATCTTTTTCGATTCGGTAAGCACTCATGAATTTTAGGTTTGTTCTATATGTTTAGCCCCAGATCCGGCCTGCATCAAGTACGCCTTCAGGAAACCTTCGATTTCGCCGTTCATCACCGCGTCCACATTGGAAGTTTCGTAATTGGTGCGCACGTCCTTAACCATCTTATATGGTTGCATGACGTACGAACGGATTTGGGACCCCCATTCGATTTTCTTCTTGCCGGCTTCAATTTCGGCACGAGCTTCATTGCGCTTCGCTAGTTCGATTTCAAACAATTGAGACTTCAAGAGCTGCATTGCCTTCTCTTTATTGCCCAACTGACTGCGTGTCTCCGTGTTGTCAACTACAATTCCCGTAGGAGCATGGCGAAGGCGAACCCCGGTCTCAACCTTATTGACGTTCTGGCCACCAGCGCCGCCAGAACGGAACGTCTCCCACGAAATATCCGACGGATTAACTTCAATTTCTATTGAATCGTCCACTAAAGGATAAACGTAAACAGATGCGAATGAAGTGTGCCTCCTAGCTTGGCTATCAAACGGACTTATGCGCACCAACCGGTGAACCCCATTTTCTCCTTTCAACATTCCGAAAGCAAATTCTCCGTCGAACTCCATTGTGACTTGCTTGATACCAGCTACATCGCCTTCTTGTAAATCCAATTCTCTGACCTTGAAATTCGCGTTCTCCCCGTACATCTTATACATCCGCAAAAGCATGTAAGCCCAATCGCAGCTTTCAGTGCCGCCAGCACCCGACGTTATTTGCATTATTGCATTCAGGCTGTCCTCCTCCGCACTAAGCATATTCTTAAACTCAAGTTCTTCCACCGAAACGACGGCGGCATCGTACGCTTCTTGTACCTCATGATCCTCTGCCTCTCCTGCTTTCATAAATTCAAAAAACACCTGCGCATCGTCAACAGCTGAACGGCATTCATCGAAGCTTTGCGTCCAAGATTTCAACGTTCGCAAGCGCTTCATGACTTGTTCCGCTTTCTTGGAATTATTCCAAAAATCGGGGTCCTGTGTGCGCTTCTCCTCCTCAGCAATTTCGACGCGCTTGGCATCTATAGCTAAATAATCTTTCAAGTCTTCCACGCGCGAACGCAGTGCATTAAGCTGATCAATCGTAATCATTCGTTGCAAAGGTAATTCAGCGCTTCTCTGCTTCTTTAATGGCACGCAATATGTCATTCACAGCAAATCCCCGAGCCACCAAGAACCGGATAACTCGTTCCCGCTTTTCTGGCAATTCGGTTCGACGACGCTCTACGAGTGAAGCGAGTGACGCTTGATAAGCCGCTTGGGGGTGTGCCGCGGCTGCCGCTTTTGAGTCTGCAATCGAGAACCCCTTGACCCGCAGGCCGTGTGCAATTTTTCGCGGACCCCATGCCTTATGATCGGCATGTGTGCGAACATAGGATGTTAAGAACCGCTCATCCGATATAAATCCGTCCTCCACCAATCCCTGCAGGATGGCAATGATTGAGTCCTGATCATCAGTTTGCCCTTCTAACTTTCGCCTAACATCCCCCATGCACCGTTCTTGCTTACTGCACCACCGGCGCATTTTTTCTTTCAATTCGTCCTGCATGAATCGCGAAATTGCCCCAAAATGCTGGGAAAACAAGGCTGTACACGATATTTGCAATCTGAAAGATTAAAAGCGTCGACCCATGAGGTCTGAGATTTTACCCCATATTCAGCAATTACTCGACCAGGAGGACTTGGAAAGCATCCGCGTTGAAGTGCGCGAGGCCATCGAGAAGTTTCGCAACCTGACGAAAGAGGAAGTGAGAAAACAACGCGAAGCTTGGGCTTCTGCATCAAAAGAATCCGATGCCGTATTCGAATATCAACCTGCGCCAGAAGAAGAAGCCTTTGAGGCCGCCGTTGCCACCTTCAAGGAACGCGAAAAAGTATGGCGTAAGAAAGTGGCCGACGAACAGAGGGCCAATCTAGAAAAGAAAAAAGAGATGCTTGAACGCCTGCGACATACTATCCAGGAAGAGGAGAATATTGGCGCTGCATTTGCAGTATTTAATGAAGTCCGAGAAGCATGGGGCGCTGTTGGAGATGTTCCGGGTGACCAGTACAAGCCTATTCATGATCAGTACTACCGATTGCAGGATGAATTTTTCTACAACATCAACATCTACAAGGAACTTAAAGAACATGACCTCAAGATTAATCTGAAGAAGAAGGAAGACCTCATCGAGGGAGCGAAAGCCCTTTCCTTGATTGAATCACTTAACGATCGCCAAAAACACGCCCGAGCACTGCAAAAGCAATGGATGGATGTGGGACCTTCCCCTAGAGATACATATAAGGAACTTTCTGAAAGCTTTTTCGGCATCATTCGCCCAGTATTCGAAGAGGCGAAAGCACATTACGATGAGATCCGAGAAACTTTCAAAACCAATGCAGAAGAAAAGACGGGGTTGATTGAAAAACTTCGTGAGGTGGTTGTTGAAGAAGTAGAGGCCTCACATGCCGCCTGGCAAAAAGCCACTGCCCGCGTTTTGGACTTGCAAAAGCAGTGGAAGACGACAGGGTTTGCCGGTAAGGAAAAAAACGAGCCTTTGTGGGCACAATTCCGTGAGTTAGCCGATGTCTTCTTCGGTAAAAAGCAACTGTTCTATGACGCGCAAAAAGAGGTAAGCAATGCCTTCAAGGCTGAAAAACAAGCCCTCATTAAACGTGCAGAAGACTTAGCCAAGAGCACAAACTGGCGTGAGGACGGGCCGAAGATGATGGATCTTCAAAAAGAATGGAAGACCGTCGGAGCGTGTGCTCCACGTGACGAGCAGAAACTTTGGCGCCGTTTCCGCAAAGCCCAAGACAGCTTTTTCAAAGCACGGAAAGCTGAAATGACAGGAAAAATCGAGGAGGAGAAGGAGAACTACAAGCATAAGATTTCACTCATCGAAGAAATCAAGGTATTTGAATTGAGCGGCAAGCGCAAAAACGACCTGGATGCATTGAAAGCGTTCTCCGTGCGATGGAATGCAATTGGATTCGTGCCTCGAAAAACCTTAGACAAGGTTATGGATGCTTACCGCACTGCCATGGATACCCACTATGATGCATTGAGCGTTCAGAAGTCAGAACGCGCCATGGAAACGTACAAGCAGCGTCTCGACAATTTGTTACAATCAGACGTGCAAAGCATAAAGCGCGAACAGCGAATTTTGCGGGAGAAACTCGACCGCTTAATTAGCCGCATCAGCAAGACGGAAGAAAATTTAGAACGATTCACAGGCAAAGGAGCGGAAAGTATCCGCAGTCAATACGAGAAATCCATGGGAGCGGATAAGGAAGAGGTGGAAGACATCAAGTCTAAATTGAAAATGCTCCGGCAAACAGTTCAAAAGACTCAATCCGAAAAAGCCGACGATAACAACCCGGATTAAGTCCGAGAAAGCAACAGCTTGCATGCATATCCCTCGTCTCTAAGCCAACGCAAATAAGGCTCCAGAATGTTGAGCAGGCGGGGAGCAGCACGAACTGAATCATGGAATACCACTATGGCCCCGGGCCGGGTGTTAACCAAAAGCTGTTCCAAACAATCCTCTGGTGTTTTATTTACGTCAAAGTCTGCGCTCAAGACATCCCACATAACCACCTCAGTCTCCGCTAAAATAACCTCCGCCTGGGGCCGGGTAATGCGGCCGTAAGGCGGTCGAAACCATTTTGCCTGGGTGAGCGTCTGGCACTTGAGGAAGCTTTTCAGGTAAGCATATCTAGAGGTGCTCCAACCCGATTCGTGAGCATAAGAATGGTTGCCTATGGCATGACCATTTTCCACCAACACTTCTAATATCTCCGGGTGTTTTTCAATATTTTCTCCCACACAAAAAAACGTGGCTGGCGCTTCAAACCGGCCTAATATCTCAATGACTTGTCTTGTGATAACCGGGTGCGGCCCGTCGTCGAAAGTCAAGTACAACGAAGGCTGACTGTCCACAAATTGGGGTCCGCTCCAAGTCAACTGTGAAGCCATTGCTCTGGCAATGGAAGGTGTCTGCCGCAAATACACGTCCGAAAGATACCGAGGGACTACCTTTGAAACGAATTGGCAAGCCTCATGGAATACGATTTTCGAGCAATTGAACACCGCTGGCAGGCGAATTGGAAAGCATCTGAAGCCTACAAGGTTACCGAGGACCCCACAAAGAAGAAATTCTATGTTCTCGATATGTTCCCATACCCATCAGGCGCTGGCCTCCACGTTGGGCATCCTCTTGGATACATAGCAAGTGACGTTTATGCACGGTACAAGCGACACCAAGGTTTCAACGTTTTACACCCCATGGGCTACGACAGCTTCGGACTTCCCGCAGAACAGTATGCTATTCAGACCGGCCAACATCCTGCTGTGACGACAGAAGCGAACATAGCCCGTTACCGTGAACAATTGGATCAACTTGGATTTTGCTACGACTGGTCCCGTGAAGTCCGCACAAGTGATCCAGATTACTACCGCTGGACGCAATGGATTTTTGCAGAATTGTTCGAGTCCTGGTACGACATTGAAGCTAACTGCGCCAAACCCATTTCGTCGCTCATAAATGCTTTACGGTCCGATGGCTTAAACGACGTTGAGCCCGCCTGTGCTGCTAAATGGTGGAAAGTGCTACCCGCTGGTCAATATCCTTGGGATGAAGCCTTCGACGGGGCACTCACAGCTGATCAATGGAAACTGTGCGATGCCAAGGCGCAATCGCATATCCTCATGCAATTCAGACTCGCTTACCTGGCAGAAAGCGAAGTCAATTGGTGTCCAGCTCTTGGAACGGTTTTGGCCAATGACGAAGTTAAAGACGGACTAAGCGAACGGGGTGGCCATTCCGTTATCCGCAGGCGGATGCGTCAGTGGATATTGCGTATATCTGCATTCTCCCAGCGTCTTATCGAAGATTTGCAGACTCTCGATTGGACGGACAGCATAAAGGAAGCGCAACGCAATTGGATCGGACGAAGCGAAGGCGCCTCCGTACATTTCGAAATTGCCGATGATTCTGGGAATACCATTGAAGTGTTCACGACCAGACCAGAAACTATATACGGCGTTAGCTTCATGGTATTGGCGCCCGAACATGGCCTTGTCGAGTCCCTGACCAGTGCAGATCAATTGGAATCCGTGAAAGCCTATCAAAGAGCTGCTGCAAAAAAATCCGAACGTGAACGCCAGGGCGCGGGGGACTACGAAGTAACCGGGTGTTTCACCGGGGGGTATGCCTTGCATCCATTAACGGGTGCAAAAATTCCTGTGTGGATTGCGGATTACGTTTTAGCCGGGTACGGCACCGGAGCCATCATGGCTGTGCCAGCAGGGGACGAGCGCGATTGGAAATTCGCTAAGGCTTTCGAGCTTCCCATACCTGCAATATTCAGAGGTGTTGATGCCGATGAAGCAGTTTATACAGAAAAAGACATCCCTCTTTGCAATTCCGGTGAATTTGACGGAAAGACACCGGTTGAAGCCATTCCAATTGCCATCGCTCACCTCGAGGAGAAGCGCGTTGGTATGGGACAGGTCAACTACCGACTACGCGATGCGGTTTTCAGTCGCCAGCGTTACTGGGGAGAGCCTTTCCCCATTTGTTATCAAGGTGAGATTCCCCATTTAATTCGGGACGAGCAAGTCACCCTTCCCCCAGTGGATGCCTACCTCCCAACAGAAGATGGAGCCCCTCCGCTGGCGCGGGCCAAAAAGGAAGACTGGAATGTCACCCGCGGTGAACGCATGGAATACAACACCATGCCCGGTTGGGCTGGTTCCAGCTGGTATTTTTTGCGGTACATGGACCCGAGGAATGGCGCTGAATTTTGTGCCCGTGAAAAATCAGATTATTGGGGACAGGTCGATCTGTATGTTGGCGGTGCTGAGCATACAACAGGTCACCTTTTATACTCCCGATTCTGGACCAAATTTTTATTTGATCGCGGATGGATTGGTTTCAAAGAACCGTTCAAGCGAATGATCAACCAAGGTATGATTCTTGGGCGTTCCAACTTCGTTTACCGTGTCCAGGGCACCGACCAATTCGTTACGTCGGAGAAGCGTAAGGAATTCCAAACGCAACGCCTGCATGTGGACATCAATCTCGTGCAATCGGATAAACTTGACATGGAGGCCTTCAAAGCTTGGCGACCCGAGTATGCAAACGCCAAATTCGTGCTCAACGAAGACGGAGATTACACATGCGGCCACGAGGTAGAAAAAATGTCCAAGTCCAAATTCAACGTTCAAACCCCAGATGACCTAGTGGAACGCTATGGCGCCGACACCTTACGGTGCTATGAAATGTTCTTGGGGCCTCTTACGCAGCATAAACCCTGGGACACACAAGGAATCAGCGGAGTGCATAATTTCTTGCGCAAACTTTACCGCCTGTGTAATCAAACTGATGCCAGTTCCGTCGCCTCTGATGCACAGTACCGCGTCCTGCACAAGACCATCAAAAAAGTCAGCGACGACTTGGACCGCCATGCCTTCAACACGGTAATCAGCGCATTGATGATTGGCGTCAACGAACTCCTCGAAATCAAGGCTCAAAATCCTGAGATCTTGCGGCCATTGGCCATTTTAGTCAGCCCTGTAGCCCCGCACCTGGCAGAAGAACTTTGGCTGCTATGCGGAGGGACGAACAGTGTGCTGGACCAAGCTTGGCCATCTGCCGAAGAGCGATGGCTGACCGAAGACGAGGTCACCTATCCCGTTTCCTTCAACGGCAAAGTCCGTTTCCAACTGAGAGTTCCAGCCGACATGAATCCAAAATCAGTTGAACGTGAGGTGCTTACGCATAAAAAAACCAATGATTACATCGGAGACAAAACAGTTCGAAAGGTCATCGTGGTGCCAGGTCGAATCGTCAACATTGTGGTGAATTAGCCACTTAATTATCAATAAACCGGCATTCATCCATAGATTTAAGTTCTTTGTCTTGATTATTCATGAAAAAATCAAGACCTTGTTAAATCAAATCATTCGGTTTGAATCAACCACAAAGCGGAATGGCTCAAAACCAAGCCCTGACCTCTTTACTACTCGTACTCCTGACTGCGCTAGGCTGGACAAACAATCTGACGGCCCAATCGGATGAATTGGGGTGCACAGATGTTTGGGCATGCAACTTCAGTCCAACTGCGACCGTTGACGATGGGTCGTGTGATTACCAGTCTTGCATTGGATGCACAAACCAATATGCGTGCAATTTTGATTCTGGAGCCTTGTACAACGACGGTTCCTGCGAATTCCTTTCATGCATCGGTTGCATGTCAATAGATGCATGCAATTTCGATCCAACCGCCCTCGTTCCGAATGAAGCAGAGTGCGATTTTGAAACCTGTGTCGGATGTACGGACTTCACAGCATGTTCCTTTGATCCTGAGGCCACCCTTTCTGATCCAACACAATGTATTTATCCGCTCCCAGATTATGATTGCGACGGGAATTTAACAGGTTGCGGCGGATGTCAACCAGTATTCGCTACGGATCTACCTCTTGTTGAAGTCGGTTGTGTCGAAGGCCTTCCGTTGAATCCAATCGGCGAAGTACTAGCAGTATCGGGATGCGACAATGAGCCCCTCGAAGTAAGAACCTTTGTGGTAGATGTCACTTCTGACTACACTTTAAACGTCGGTACTACGGCTAACGGTATCGGTCCAGACGGAGCTATTCGCGTCTTCGGCCTGACTGCCTTAGGATTGGCCACATCTGATTATTTCGTCGAGTCCTACCCGCTTTTGGTGTCGCGGTATCCCAACGGAATCTTAGTGGTTAACGGACAAGTGGAAAATATCCTGAATCCCAACCTGAAGTGGACTGTACACCTCGTTTTAGAGGATCCTCTGATGGGCGATGAATGGCTTTCGCAAGATGCATCGCACGGATTTGTTACGGCTTATGGGTGCAGCATCGATACGGCTACAATGGTCACATACCGGCTCAATGCTGAACACTCATACCTGATTGGAACCGATGGACTTGACGGTTCTTATTTAGAACTATCCCACATGCCCTTTAATGAAAGTAAGCGTTTCCAACTCGGGGCCGGAGGAAATAGCGTAAATTGTAATTATGGCTTAGGCGGATGGTTCGCATGGACCGGAAAGGTGTTGAACCAAAATGTAAGCGGCATGACAGGGGATCTCGTCATCGACTTAGAAGAAGACGTTTTGACCTCAGTACCATGCGGACAAGAGGCAACAGTGCATTTCCATCATGCCTTAAACCCCGCTTGCGGCCTCTTCACCGAGGTCCCCCAACTGTACGTTCGAGCGGATAATACCGCCCCGGAATGGAATAATGAAGCCTGCGCTACAAACGTCGCATTGTGCTTCAATGAGGCGCTCAACGAAGTCGTTTTGCCCGAGCCGTGTGCATTCCAATTTTTGGACGAATGTGACGAGGAGGTGCTGACTTCTTTTGAAGAGGTTGTGCTTTCGGGTGATCCCGCAAGCCAACCAGATGCTCCATTTGTCATCCAACGGAACTACACAGGGACTGATTGCAGTGGAAATGCGTCGTCTTTCCTTCAAGAACTCACATTTGAAGGCTCAACTTGCCCTGAGGCTCCTCTTGCACCTTTGTCCCAAGCGAAACCAGCGAAAGCAAATGAAGATGCTCAATCAAGAACCAAGTTCATGCATAGCAGCTATGCATTAACGCCATTGATATCTTCACTCTGGCCCAATCCAACGCAAATTGAATCTGCCATCCAGGTTAATGTTCCGGAAGGTGAGCAAGTCACCCTGCGTGTATTCGATCTCGCTGGTCATCAAGTGGATACTTACATTGTTCTTGGCGATCCTGAGTTCCGTCGTCAAGAGGTCAAGCTTTACGCTGGTCATCTTACTTCTGGTTGTTACCTCATCC
>MDTG01143809.1_pt1 | contig 13167 bp, 13 predicted proteins | sample 811421 | NCBI WGS metagenome assembly MDTG01 (sample SAMN05326645, study PRJNA326480) | marine metagenome | isolation source: seawater | place: Pacific Ocean: South East | collected 2011
GCCTACAAAAAAAAGAGTTGGCATCCTTCTACGTATTCTTGGTTCTACAAAAAAGATCGAAATCTCAGAAAACGACATTCTTTTTTAAAACCTTGCCATAAAAAAAACACATATAATATAATATCGATAGTGGTACGGTGTAATATTAAATCAAAATATTTGATTAAATAATCCGTGCGGTAGCTATTCCTTTAGTGCTTATAAGGCATTACTCAATCAAGCAAAAAGTCACCTAATTTTCTAGATCTCAATTATTAAATTTACAATAAGCTTACTTTTGATAGTTGTTCTTATCCCATTTTAAAGGGTAGTTTTCAGAGTTTCTGAAGCCTATAAAAAGAAACAAAATTCCTAAGTAAATTTCCAAAGAAAGGTAATCGATTTAAATTACATTAAAGGTCTAAATATGACGGACAAAATAAAAATAACGGTTGTTGGTTCTGGCTATGTGGGCATGTCCCTCGCAGTGCTTCTTGCCCAGCATAATGATGTGGTTGTGCTTGATGTGGACGCTTCACGAGTTGATAGAGTCAATAAAAGGCAGTCTACCATGGCTGATGCTGAGATAGAGGCCTTCTTAGCCGAAAAACAGCTAAGTCTTACAGCGACATTGGATAAGCAGGCTGCCTACATGGGCGCCAACTTTGTGGTGGTGGCAACGCCCACCAACTATGATCCTGATACCAACCGCTTTGATACCAGCTCGGTTGATAGCGTAGTAAGTGATGCCCTAGAGTTAAATTCAGATGCCCTTGTAGTGATTAAGTCAACCATCCCTGTAGGACATACAAAATCACTGCAAGAAAAGCATGCAACAGACCGTGTAATTTTCTCACCGGAGTTCTTACGAGAGGGTCAGGCGCTCAAAGATAATCTTTACCCATCACGAATTATTGTGGGTAGTCAGTTAGAGGCTGGCAAGGCGTTTGCTAATCTCTTGGTTGAGGGTGCTGAGAAAAGCGAAATAGAAACATTGTTTATCCGATCAACAGAGGCTGAGGCGGTTAAGCTCTTTGCCAACACCTATCTTGCCATGCGCGTGTCGTTTTTTAACGAGTTAGATTCCTACGCACTGGCACATGAACTTGATATTAAAAGCATCATAAATGGCGTATGTCTTGATGAGCGAATAGGTGAGGGGTACAACAACCCTTCCTTTGGGTATGGTGGCTACTGCCTTCCTAAGGATACCAAACAGCTTCTGGCAAACTATGATCAAGTGCCGCAGACATTGATTCAGGCGATTGTGTCGTCAAATACCACCCGTAAAGATTTTATTGCAGACTCGATTATTAAATTAAACCCCAAGGTTGTTGGTATATACAGGTTGGTAATGAAGCAGGGCTCAGATAACTTTAGGTCAAGTGCAATCCAGGGCATTATGAAAAGGATAAAGGCCAAAGGCATAGAAGTTGTTATTTATGAGCCAACATATAATGAGCCTGAATTCTTTCAATCAAAGGTTTTGAGCTCACTTGATGAGTTCAAGAATAAGTCAGATGTGATTATCTCAAATCGAATGAGTGCTGAGCTTGATGGTGTTGAAGAAAAAGTATTTACAAGAGATTTATTTGGAAGTGGTTGAGTGAATCTGTTAGAAACTTGTCTTGCAGGTTATATTAAATCATATTTGAAATTATGGAGTTATAGCTTATGTTAGTTAACTGGGTGCATTTCCCGGCTTTGGGCGATGATCGTGGATCGCTTGTTGCATTAGAGTCTAGCAAAACGATTCCTTTCGAAATTCGCCGGGTTTATTATATTTTTGATACAAAGTCCGGTGTGACAAGAGGTATGCATGCGCATAAAAATCTTAGTCAGGTCTTGGTTTGTGTATCAGGAAAATGTAGTGTCGTTCTCGATAATGGTATTGAGCGAGAAGAAATTATTTTAGATTCTCCTCTGAAGGGGTTACTTTTAGGAGGAAATATTTGGAGAGAAATGCGGGACTTTAGTACTGATTGCGTGTTGCTTGTTTTAGCGAGTGAATTATACGACGAAGCTGACTACATAAGAGACTATAAATTATTTAAAGAAACTATAGCAACTTCACAGGTATGAGCAAAAAAATTAAAGACACTTTGGGAGGAAATATGGAAGTTAAATTTTCAGATTTAGGACGTGTTAATGCTGAATTTCAATCTGATTTCTTAAAACAAGTGACTGAGGTGCTTGATTCTGGATCTTTTATAAACGGCGAAAAAGTTGATATTTTTGAAAAACAATTCGCTAACTATTGTGAAGTGGACTTTTGTGTGGGGGTTGGGAATGGATTAGATGCACTTAGGTTGACACTTGAGGCATGGCAGTTGTTGGGTATTGTTGATCGTGGCGATGAGGTCATTGTGCCTGCAAATACGTTCATTGCTTCCGTCCTCGCTATTACGGCGGCAAATTTAAAGCCGGTATTGGTGGATATTGACCCTAACACTATGCTGATGAATTTAGAGGATGTAGAAGCTAAGATATCGTCAAAGACGTCTGTGATCATGCCAGTTCATCTCTACGGACGGGCTCAGGATTTAGGTAGCTTAAAACGTTTGCAAAACTCTTATAATTTCAAAATTCTCGAAGATGCGGCTCAAGCACATGGTGCAAAGATTGATGGAATGAAAGTTGGTAGTTTAGGTGATGCAGCCGGGTTTAGTTTCTATCCAGGGAAAAATTTGGGCGCTCTCGGTGATGGGGGTGCAGTCGTTACGAATGATAAGGATCTTGCTGAAATTGTTCGCAAGCTCGCCAACTACGGAAGTGACAAGAAATACGAACATGCGCTAAAGGGCTGTAACTCTAGGCTAGATGAATTACAGGCTGGATTTCTGAGCTGTAAGTTACCAAAATTAGATGCTTACAATTCTTTAAGAGTTAAAATAGCTGAAAAATACTATAGAGAAATTCGTAATCCAAATATTCGCCTACTAACTAAACCCTTTGACGGTACACATGTATTTCATCTATTTGTAGTTGAAGTTATCAACCGATCTGCCTTCCAAAGTTTTATGACAAAGAATGGTATAGAAACATTGATTCATTATCCTAAATGTATACATGAACAGATATGCTATAAAGAATTAAAAAATATTGACACGGAGCTCGCTGAAAGATCAGCAAAAGCTATCGTAAGCTTACCAATCCACCCTTTTATGAGTGATAGTGAAATTGAGGCTGTAGTCATAGCGTGTAACAAATACGCGCCATGAAAAAGCTTTTTGATAGCTTTAGCTGGGGTTCTATCTCAGCATTTATGAAAGTAGTAGCTATGCTATTTTTTAATAAAACTGCTGCCGTGACTTTCGGCCCAAGCGGATATTTGTTTGTAGGAAATTTTCAAAATTTTGCGCAGATCGCTCAAAACTTGTCTCTGCTCGCGACAAATAATTCATTGGTTTCATCTGTAGCTAGAGAAGATGATTTAAACAGTCAAGATAAGGCTATTGGAACCGTGCTAACTATTGTTCTTTTTGCCTCAATGTTTGTTTCTGCTGCATGCCTATTTTTATCTGACACTCTGGCAGACCTAATTTTCAATGACTTAAGCAAAGCTTTTTTACTCAAAATTTATTCTCTAGCCTTAATTTTCAACTGTTTATTCCATATTTATATGAGCAAGGTAAATGGGCTTCGCCTAAGTCATATATATGGCTTTTTCAACATTACTTCCAGTGTAGTATTACTTTTGCTCTGTGTTTTAATGTTGGTAAGTGGATATGAAACGCTCGTTATAATATCTATTGGGGTCTACCCTGCTGTATCGTTTCTTATTTTAGTCTGCTTGCCTAGGAAATATACGCTAATAAATATCCCTAAAAGCTTGTTTTCAATAGATAGCCATTATTTGGGTATAGTTAAAAGTTTTGCCGCGATGGCTGTAATTTCGGCAGTCTCTGTTCCAGTTTGTCAGTATTTAGTAAGAAATATGATTGCTGAATCGATCTCTATTGATGTTGCTGGTGGTTGGGAGGCTATGATGAGGCTCAGTGGAGCTTATCTGATAGTTATAATGGCTACCTTCAACCTATATTTTTTGCCTGCCTTTTCAAAAATAGAATCTACTTTTGACTTTAATAAAGAGCGCTGGAACGGTATTCGCCTTTTAGTCCCTCTTTATATTATTGGAGCCGTATTTTTGTATGTATTTGCAAAACCGATTATAAGTGCACTTTTTACAGAGCAGTTCTATGACTTGGTTATCCCTTTCTTGGGTTGGTTCTTGATGGCAGACCTAATTAAAACATTCGGATTATTTTATGTTTATTTAATGTTTGCAAAAACAATGACCTTGCGTTTTTGTATAAGCGAAGTATTTGCATCGGTAAATCTGGTAACACTTATTTACATTGCTGTGAACTATGAGATTAGTATTGGCGCAGCTTATTGCTGCCATATGGTAATATATTTATTTTTACTACGTTTTTTAATAAACAAAAATAAGGTTTTTTCTCAAAATGAAATTAATTGAAGTGTTGATGCTTTCTTATAATCATGCAGAATTCATAGAAAGAGCGATCGATTCTGTGGCAAAGCAGAAATCTCCTAAACACAACGTAATGCTTTCTATAATCGATGATGGTTCTACTGATGGCACTGTTCAAAAGATTCTTTCTAAAATAAACTCTTCGGGGATCAAAATAAATTTGATTCAGAAAAAGCATGGTGGGATTACGACTATTTCAAAGAATCTACAGGAGCTAATTGATAAAGCCGAGGGAGATTACCTGGCATTCTTGTCCTCCGATGATGAATATCTTCCAAACCGATTTTCTGAGCAATCTAGTTATTTGGATATGGATTATGTTATCACTTACGCAAATGGCATTAATAAGCTTGGTGTTAATAAAACTAAGCCGTTAATATCAAGTAAAGAATGCGAGATCTACCTCAGCCAAGACGCAACTAAGGTCAAGGACCATCTTACTAGCAATGTTCCTACTTTGTACCTTCAAGGAACTCTCATGAAACGTAACTTTATTCAAAGTTTTCAGGCCTTCGATAAATTAATGATAGCTGATGACTGGGTTTTCAATATTAGAACATTCACACACTTGGCTAAGACACAAGAGAAATTTAGGTTTCTTGACATACCAGTTTTTTATAGAGGTATCCATAGCGACAATACATCTACAAATCCTTCAGCACATTATCAAAGAGTCTTACAGGTGGCTCAAAAGTATTGTGGAGGTGGTGACGATTTAATGGCAAATTTCTGTGCATTTCAGACCCTAAGTTCTTTTAAACGTGGCCAATTTTTAACTGGATTTTGGTTTCTAAGGCGCGGGTTATCATCGCAAGGGTTTTTCAAGAAGCTGATAAGTAAAATAGTGAGTTAAAATAATGATAAGTGTTTTATTTGTTGGCTATGGAAATGACCAGAGTTATTATGAGAAGCTAAGGTTTAAATTTGGATCTGGGGTTCAATTTTCTTGGTTTGACAATAAGTCAGGAATTGGAAAAGTTGGTGATAACAAATTTATTTTTTCAGATGGAAATATACTCTATGAGTTTTCAGGGTATCTTTACTTATTACAAAAATTTTCTGAATATAATCCAAAAAGTTCTAGCTCCGTTATTTGGCTTGTAAACGACACGTTAGTTAATCATCATGCTTTTCCACTTTGGAGGAAAATTGTAAAGAATTCGATAAGTCAGCTCTTACCTTTTTCTATACTTGCAGATGTAAGGTCTGCCAGAGATTCATATGGTCCGTATAAGTATGCAGCCTCCTGGATGTATATATTTAGAACTGAGGAATTAAGCAAATTCTACGAAAGTTTGGAAGGTGCAATTAGACTTGGCCATGCTCACCGAAAGTATTATGAGGGCGTAAGAAAAAAAGATTATGGAAGACACCTCGATGATGTCAAAAGGTCGCGGTTGTTAAAATGGCTTTTTTCAAAAAAAATATTTAAAGGTTGGCAATATTCTCAAAAATTTGAGAATACTCCAACTGAAATAAGGGTTCGAAAGGGAATATGTATTGAAATGGAGACCTATTTTTCATCGGAATTAGTTAGTTCAGGATTTTCTATTGTTGACCTTAAATCTGGGTATAGGGGTTTTATTCTCTCAGCTGCAGATCGATTTATCACATTTTTACTAAAGCTTAAAAGATGACTTCATTACTTCGGTTTTTAACTTTAACTCCATCAATCACTTTTGGGGTCCTACGGTCTGAAATTTTTCCTTGGGCATTTATTTATTCGATTTTTATATTTTCGTATAACAATATTTATTTATTGTACATTTTAATATTTGGGCTGTTTCATGCAGCTGCTTCTTGGTTTTTTTATGGACATTTTAATTTATTTGATTTTACAGTTGTCTGGGGCTCTTATTTAAATATTTTCCTTATCTACTATGCGGTACTGAAAGCGAAAGAATCATTGATAGTAAAGTATTTTAAAACACTGCGTTGGGTTTTTTTTCTAATAATTGGTGTTGGACTATTACAATCTTCCCCCGTCGGGGAGTATGCTGACTCTGTTATTAAAACACTTGTTCCTAGAGGACAAGGCTTTTCAATGGGGGATGGCAGAGGAGTAACTCTTTTGTCATCTGAGCCATCAAGAGCCGCAGTTGAGTTCCTTTTTTTATACGCAGTTGTAAGATTTTTTATAGCCGAACAAATGACAAAGTTAAGATTGGCTCTGCATGATATGTTGTTTTTGTTTTTTGTGGTATTTGTTCTTAAAAGCCTGACAGGGATAATTTGTTCCGTTATTTTTTTAGCAGCATGCTCTAGGAAATATATGTATTGGTTTTCAATAGCAGGTGTTGCGTTACTTGCTGGTTTATTAAGTACCTCTGACAGATTTACTAAAACGCTATTAATTCTCAGTAACTCCGAGAGTTTTGATTTAGCCTGGTTGTACTTTATTGATGTCTCTGGGTTTAGAGTGCCTGCAGTTTTAAGTAGTTATTACTCAATATTTGATAGTTATATTGGATATGGGGCAGGAAATTTTGTAACCTCTTCCACTAGTGCCTTAGAATATGCAGGGTTTACTCCAGATTCAATCGCCTATTTTAGAAATAGAGGTGGTGAGTTTTTTTCCCTTCGACCTCCCTCTTTTTTTGCAAATCTCATCCTCGACTTTGGTATATTTGGTATAGGCTTCATAATTTTGTTTTTAAAACAGACCTTTAAGGCTGCTACTTCCGGAGTTTACCCAATTCTTGTAATATTTTTAATAGTGGCTTTTTTTAGTGGGTCTGTTGGTAATCCGGTGCCCTGGATCTGTTTGGCAATTACTTTAAGGTTATCTGCTCAAAATGCCTCAAGAACTAGTTTTATCGGAGTTAAACATTAATATGAAAATACTTTTAACTGGTGGTTGCGGTTTCATTGGAAGCGCTGTTGTAAGGTTAATAATAGATTCGACCGGTCATAAAGTCGTAAATATTGATAAGCTTACTTACGCTGGTAATCTAGATTCTCTGTGTGGTATTCATGACCAATCAACCCGATATTTTTTTGAACAAGAAGATCTCTGTAATGCGTCAAATCTTATACGCCTGTTTGAAAAGCATCAGCCTTCCTGCGTAATGCATTTAGCTGCTGAAAGTCATGTTGACCGTTCAATTGACGGCCCAGCTGATTTTATCAATACCAATATTGTAGGTACTTTTAATCTTCTTGAGGCTGCAAGGAATTATTATGAAAGTCTTGAAGAAGATAAAAGAGAACAATTCCGTTTCCATCATATTTCAACAGACGAAGTTTATGGTGATTTAGAAGGCACAGAAGATTTGTTTACAGAAGAAACACCCTATTCCCCATCATCTCCTTATTCTGCAAGTAAAGCGGCTTCTGATCATTTAGTTCGTGCTTGGGGTCGAACCTTTGGTTTGCCAATAATTATTACCAACTGCTCAAACAATTATGGCCCTTACCATTTTCCTGAAAAGCTGATTCCTCATGTTATTTTGAATGCGATACATGGTAAGCCATTACCTATTTATGGTGATGGCTTACAGATACGTGATTGGTTGTATGTGGAAGATCATGCCAAGGCTTTGATCAAGGTTGTGACTGAGGGTAAAATAGGTGAAACCTATAATATCGGAGGCCATAACGAGAAAACAAATCTTGATGTAGTCGAAACTATCTGCAGTTTGCTTGAGGAACTTGCCCCAAACAAACCTCAAGGTATAAAAAATTACAAAGATTTGATTACCTTTGTTAAAGATCGTCCTGGTCATGATTCACGGTATGCAATTGATGCTTCAAAAATTGAGCGTGAATTGGGTTGGGTGCCAAAGGAAACATTTGAAACCGGTCTTCGCAAGACTGTTCAGTGGTATTTAGAAAATCCTCAATGGTGGAAAAGAGTGCTTTCAGGCGCTTATAGGCTTGAGCGAATAGGAGAATTAAAGTAGTGCTATGAAAGGAATTATTTTAGCTGGAGGGTCTGGTACAAGGCTTTATCCAGTAACAAAAGCAATATCAAAGCAACTTATCCCAATAGGAGATAAGCCAATGATTTATTACCCTCTTTCAGTTTTAATGATGGCTAGAATAAGGGAGATTCTAATTATTTCAACTCCAGAGGATCTTCCAAGTTTTAAGAGACTGCTGGGAGATGGATCATCACTTGGTTTGAAGTTAAGTTATATTGAACAACCTAAGCCAGATGGGATAGCGAAGGCATTTATATTAGCTGAAGAATTTATAAATAATGATCAAGTAACTTTAATTCTTGGAGATAATATTTTCTATGGTTATGATTTTTCTAAACTCTTAGTTGATAATATTAAAACCATCAAAAAAGGAGCAACGATCTTTTCATATGAAGTATCAGATCCTGAAAGGTTTGGAGTAGTAGAGTTTGATAAGAAAGGAAATGCTTTATCACTAGAAGAGAAGCCAAAAAAACCTAAATCAAATCATGCAGTTGTTGGGTTATATATTTTTGATAATAAAGTTACTGAGTATGCTAAAAAATTAAAGCCATCCTCGCGTGGAGAACTAGAAATTACAGATCTCAACAAAAAATATTTGCAACTAAATCAACTAAGTGTTGCAACACTTGGTAAGGGTTTTGCATGGTTAGACACAGGAACTCCAAAATCTCTTCTAGAAGCAAGTCATTTTGTAAGCATAATTGAGAAAAGGCAAGGTATTAAAATTGGGTGTATAGAGGAGGCGGCTTACAAGAATCAATGGATATCAAAAAAACAAATAAAAAAAATATCTAAAGAGATGCATAATTCAGCTTATGGGCAATATCTTGAAAACATTATTAAAGATAAATAATGAAAGTTGAGAAAACTAAGCTAAACGGCTTGTTGATTATTACACCTGAAATTTTTGAGGATGAAAGAGGTTTTTTTCTTGAATCTTTCAACGCAGATAGATACAAAAAAGCTGGAATTAATTTAGATTTTGTACAAGATAATCATTCGCGTTCTTGTAAAGGTGTTCTACGTGGCTTGCACTTCCAAAAAACTAAACCTCAAGGAAAATTGGTTAGGGTAGTTCGGGGTGAGGTTTACGATGTTGCTGTGGATATTCGCTCAGGTTCCCCAACATATGGTCAATGGGAAGCAATCATTCTTTCAGAAGAAAATAAAAAACAAGTTTGGATACCGCCAGGTTTTGCCCATGGGTTTTTAGTACTTTCAGAAACCGCGGATTTTGAATATAAGTGCACGGACTATTACGATCCCTCTGACGAGGGAAGTCTGTTATGGAATGATCCTCATTTAAATATTCCATGGCCATTGAAAAATCCTAAGTTATCAGAAAAAGATGCAGGTGCTGAGATGTTGTTGGATTTAAAGAATTGAAAGTACTCGTATTAGGCTCCAAAGGGCAGTTAGGCCGTTGTCTTAATGATCAGTTAGATAGCACAGATCTTAATGTTATTTATACCTCTAGAGAGCTAGTTGACATTACTAATTTTGAAGAAACTAAAAGTAAGATTTTTGATTTTTTCCCTGATATTGTAATTAACGCGACAGCATATACTGCGGTTGATAAAGCTGAAGAGGAACAGGAAATGGCTAATATAATCAACAATCTCGCCGTTGCAAATCTTGCTAAGATTTGCAAACAACTAGATAGTTGGTTAATCCATATTTCAACGGATTATGTTTTTGATGGAAACTCAGATATACCCTACATAGAAGACGATAAAAAAAATCCCCAAAACATATACGGAGAGACCAAGCTCAATGGTGAGTTGGCAATTCAATCCTTAGGCTGTAATCATATTATTATTAGAACAGCGTGGCTTTTTAGTGAATATGGCAATAATTTCCTAAAAACAATGTTGCGCCTTGGGGAGGATCGCGATGAGTTAAGTATTGTAGGCGATCAAGTTGGCTGTCCTACTTATGCTCAGGATTTAGCAAAAGTTATTGTAATTATTACGAATCGTCTGAAGGACAATAGTTTTGCTTCGGGTATATATCACTATTGTGGTTTTACCTCATGCTCTTGGTACCAGTTTGCAAAACTAATTTTTCTAGAGGCTGATCAACTAAATTTTAGATCACCGAAAAAATTAAGAGAAATCTCTTCAAATCTTTACGAAAAAGCAGCAAAACGCCCTGATTTTTCCATTCTTAATTGTTCCAAGCTTGACAATGTATTGAACTTAGAAAAGCCTGAATTAACACATGGCATAAAAAATTCTTTAAAGGCTTTAATCGTTAATGATTGGTAGATTATTTGCAAAGCTTATTTATTTGTTGGGTATATGCTTAGTAAATCCAAAAATTTTTGAGCATTACCGAAATCTAAAAAAATCTGAATTTTTCTCTGATAGAGAGTTGGATGAGTTGCAGCTTAGAAAGCTGCGAAAACTACTTAAGCATGCCAAAGATACCTGCCCATTTTATTCAAAGACTTTACGTGATGTTGATGTAGAATCCATCACTTTACAATCTCTCAGTAGTGTTCCTATATTAACAAAGGAAGATTTAAGAGGTTATGCAGATCAAATTTATTCATCTGTTTATCAAAGGTCAGATTTAATAAAATCTGAAACAAGCGGGTCTACCGGTGATGCATTTATTTTTTACAGAGATAGAGATTGGGATGCAGCTCACAGGGGCGCTATCACACGGGGTATTGAACAACATGGCTTAAAACCTTGGGATCGAAACCTTTATCTGTGGGGATTCATATTTGATAATAAATCTAAAATAAAGATACGCTTACTTGATTTTCTTCAAAATAGATTTCGTATTTTTCAAATAAATGAACAAGAACTGTCCCAAAATCTTTCGAGAATCAAAGATGTTCGCTTTATATCTGGATATTCTTCTGTGATTGATAGGTTGGTGCAGCTAATTGAAGATTCGGGAACCAGTATGCCAAATCTTCTGATGTTGAAAGGTACATCCGAAAAAATCTTCGATAGTTATCAGATTAGAGCGAAGCGTGTACTAGGAATCCCCATAGTCTCGGAATATGGTGCAGCTGAAACTGGGATTATTTCATATACTTGCCCTGAGGGCACTAATCACACGATAAGAGAGAACGTTATTGTTGAGTGTGTAGATGGTCGTGCAGTGATTACAAATTTAAATTCATTTTCAATGCCAATTATTCGGTTTGATTTAGGTGATTATATTGAACTTGAGACTGTAAAATGCAATTGCGGTCGTCACTCTCAGGCTGTAAAGGATATCCTCGGCAGAGTTGGAACTTTTATTTACGGGCGTTCACAAAATTACCCAACTTTGACGCTTTACTATATCTTCAAGGATTTGGCTCTATCACACAATACTAGTTTATCTTATCAAGGTGTTCAGAATGTTAAAGGTGAGCTACAACTTATGATCTTTGATGATTTGGCTAAACTGGATGTAGACCAAATCTTAACAACTTGTAAGAAATACTTACCGGATGTTGAAGTTGAGATAGTTCAAGGAATTTTTGAAGATCGAAAAAATAAAATCAAGGACTTCGTTTCTAATATCACGTAACACTTATGAGAGATCTAGATGACCAAAACTGAAAATCAATCCTTAGTATCAATAATAATGCCTTGCTACAACTCAGCTCGTTATATAGATGATGCTGTGAATTCAGTACTAGCACAAATCTATGAAAATTGGGAACTTTTGATTTGTGATGATGGATCGACAGACAACTCTCAGGAAAAAATTAATGACTGGGTGCGTTGTGACTCGCGCATAAAATCTGTTAAAAATATTTATAAAAAGGGTGCATCTGGTGCCCGAAATTCTTGTTTAGACGTTTCAAATGGGCGTTATATAGCTTTCTTAGATTCAGATGATCGTTGGAAGCCGACAAAGCTTCAGGCACAATTATTTCAACTCCAAGAAAATGATGTTTATTTTTCCTTCAGTTCTTACCAGTGTATCTCTGAAGAAGGAGAGTTACTTAATGTAGTAATGGCCCCAAAAAAAATTGGACTAGATCAATTATTGTTTAATAATTTTATTGGGTGCCTAACAGTTGTTTACGATAGTCATTATTTTGGAAAAATTAAACAACCTGATATAGCAAAGCGAAATGATTATGCACTTTGGTTAAAAATGTTTCGGAAATTTCCTGAAGTGAAAGCAGTCAGTATATCTGAGCCTCTTGCCGAATACCGAGTAAACTCATATGGATTGTCAAGCAATAAGTTTGATGCAATTTTTTATTATATAAGAGTTATTCAAGAGTTTGGACGCGTCTCTTATATTAAATCATTTTTACTTTTACCATGTTATTTAGCATTAATCTTTGTTAAAAAGCTATCACCATATCTTTACAACGCAATTGTAAATAATCAATTCGATTCAAGAAAATAATATAAATGACTCGCTCAAAAGTCCTTTGGTCCTCAAACTAGGGCGGGTAAGCTTCGTCAGCTAGGAATGCGCTCAAGCATGTTCTGGGTACACAATCCTCAAATGCCCTTCAAAATCCTTATCTGTTAAATCATTGAAAGAAGAGCTTGGTTAAAAAATAACAAAACGAAGCCAAAGACTATAGTGTGTGATAAATAGATTTATTACATCTCTTCTAAATTAATATTTTCAGAAACATGCTTAATATCATTCATTGTTTTTAGATACTCATCAGCTTGAAGGTGGTATGGATCTAAAATATTAATGTCTTGGAACTGCTTAGTTATAGATTGGAATTTGTTTTTATATTTTGGGTATGCAATGTTTAATTGATTCAAGACATAAAAATCTATGGCA
>MDTG01285763.1_pt1 | contig 13167 bp, 15 predicted proteins | sample 811421 | NCBI WGS metagenome assembly MDTG01 (sample SAMN05326645, study PRJNA326480) | marine metagenome | isolation source: seawater | place: Pacific Ocean: South East | collected 2011
ATTTGTTATAGTATTGAAGTGTTATGAAATATTCTGATTTTGTTCATGAATCTGAGATTAGACATAGATCAATAAGTTATAACATACTTACTCCAAAACCAGACAAATCTGGCAAAGTATCTTTTAAGTCTGAAAAAATAAACGTAGGGTTTTTTAAAGCCCTTAATTTATTAGTACCTTATACATCTTCAAGAATATTAGAACAAATAAAAGCTGTTATGCCATTAGCGGCCTACTTATTTTTATTTCAGTTATTAATATTAAGGCAACCAATTCAAGAAGCAACAATTATAGGTTTAGGGTTAGCAGCAGTTATTGTTGGACTAGCAATTTTTATGGAGGGGCTTAAAGTTGGTCTAATGCCATTTGGAACAATCATTGGTGATAATTTGCCAAAAAAAGCTTCAATGGGGGTAGTGCTTTTAATAATAGGTATATTAGGAATTGGTGTTACTTTTGCTGAACCTGCAATTGGTGCATTGCAAGCTTTTGGGGGTGGAATTGATGTAACAAAAGCACCTTACTTATACGAACTTTTAAATAATTGGACTCAACCACTTGTTTTAATGGTTGGGGCGGGCGTTGGTTTAGCAGCTGTTCTTGGAACTTTAAGATTTGTAAATGGATGGTCCTTGAAGCCAATGATATATCTTGCGCTTATGCCAGCTATTTTATTAACTTTTTACGCATGGAATAATCCTGATTTAAGAACAATTCTTGGGTTGGCATGGGATTGTGGGGCCGTAACAACTGGTCCAGTAACTGTTCCACTTGTGTTGTCTTTGGGTATTGGTATAGCTGCTTCAGCAGGTAAGGGTGATTCATCTCTATCTGGTTTTGGGGTAGTTACCTTAGCATCTATTTTTCCTATAATAGCAGTTTTAATTTTATCAGTTTTTGTATCGTTTCAATCTACTCCTCAGGAAATAATTGATGCGGCATTATCAGTTAGTTCTAATTCTGGGTCAGAAGGACTTGAAGAATCTAAATGGAATAAGACTCCATTTGTTGAAATTTTTTCAGGTATTCAGTCAATTCTTCCATTAGTAATTTTTTTAATGTTCGTTTTATTTGTTGTTCTAAAATCTAAATTACCTAACAATTTAGTCACTGCTTATGGCTTAACATTGTCAATAATAGGTATGTGTGTTTTCAACTTGGGTTTAACTTATGGACTTGGAGCCATCGGAGGGCAAGCAGGAGACATTTTGCCGGCGGCATTTATGAAGATTGATTCAAGTGCTATTTCACCCATTTATAACAAATCACTTGGACTTTCAATTGTAATTATATTTGCTTGGATACTTGGCTTTGGTTCAACTTTGGCAGAACCAGCTTTAAATGCATTGGGAGCAACTGTACAAGATTTGACAAATGGTGCGTTTAGAAAGTCAATGTTGATGTACAGTGTTGCAAGCGGTGTAGCATTTGGGATTGCATTAGGTGTTGGAAAAATAATTTTTAATTTTGATCTTGCCATTGTCTTAATTCCTCTTTATTTAATAGCCATAATTTTAACATTTTTTTCTACAGAAGAATTTGTCAATGTTGCATGGGACAGCGCGGGAGTGACTACAGGTCCTGTAACAGTGCCGTTGGTACTAGCAATGGGATTGGGGTTAGGAAACGCTGTTTCAGCGACAGAAGGTTTCGGTATTTTATCTATGGCAAGTATATGTCCTATTTTAGCAGTTCTGTTTATGGGGATATTCATAAAATTGAGACAAAAAGGAGAAACCAATGGCTAGACAAATTACCTATTTATCAGATGTATATTTAATTACATGTGTTGTTGAGAGCGGAAATGCAGACAAAATTGTCAAAGCAGCCAGCGCTGTTGGTGCTCAAGGTGCTACTATTAATTACGCAAAAGGTAGTGGGGTCAGAGATAGAATGGGACTCATAGGTGTAACAATTGATGAACAAAAAGAGGTAATAAGAATAATTGTATCTAAAGAACAATCTAATAGAGTCTTTGAATCTATGTATCTTTCAGGAGATCTTGATACACCTGGAAAGGGAATTATGTGGATGAGCAAATTAGATAGAGTTGCTACATACATACCAGAAGATGTATTAAAAAGAGTAAAGAATGACAAAAAGTAATTATGTTGAAATAGGTGGACTGATTAAGAAGGGATTAGGACATAATATATTAGAAAAATTTTCTAAGAAAAAATCTGTAAAAACAGTTGGGTTTGCAAATGGAAGAACTAACGATCTTTTTAGTATTAAAGAATTTGGTGATGCAGGAGAATCTGAAATACTTACGTTGATCGTTGCAGAAAAAGAAAGTGAAAAAATTTTTGAAGAATTATTTTTTTTTTTAGAACTTAATAAAAAGAATCAGGGTATAATTTACAAATTAGATCCCATGACTAAAAGCACTTTTTAATCTATCTTTCAGAAAGAGCAAAATTTATGTTTTCTATAAAAGGTGAAAAAAAATAATCAATAAAACTTCTTTTACCTGTTATTATGCCAGCAGTAACCGGTACGCCTGAATATAAATTGAAAGTCTGATTACCTTTAAGAAAAAAACTTTCATCAGTTTCTATTTTGACCAGATAAAACCCATCGCTATCTTTATTTGCTATTCTATCTGCACCAACAAATATTACCTCACCATTTATTGGTTTAAATCTTGAGCCATCCACCGTTTTTAATCTTATGATACATTCCAATCCGATTTTAACAAACCCTATTTCAGAAAGTGGAAGTTGTGCTTCAATTATTAATTTTTCATTTTCTGGGACAATTTCTACAACTGTAACCCCTGGAGCAACTATTGAACCTTTGGCATTAACAGAAATTAACTTTATTACTCCATTTACCGGGCTTTTTAATATTGTTCTATCAAGACTATCAGTATATTTAGTAATCTTTTTTAAGAGTTCTGATTTTTCTTTTTTTAACTCATTTAATTCATTGTTAAGCTGTTCCTGGAAATTTAAATTAAGAGTTCGGAATTTATTTTTTTGTTCCTCTAATTTTCCCTCAAGACTGGACAATTCTCTTAATAATTCTAGGTGCTTAAATCTATTAGTTGCTTTGGCCGCTAGTAACTCTTCACTTATTTTTGTTTGTTCTTTTGTCAATTCAAATCGATTTTGAATATTTAAAATATTTTTTTCCATCGTGCTTTTTTCCGACTCAAATTTTTTATTTCTACTAGCTAATAATTCATTTTCAGATTTTACGCGATTTAAATCAAATTTTTTCAGCTTATTTTTTGGTATTTCATTTAGATATTTTTTTTCAGCATTAACCCTTAAAATTGACAATTCGACAGATTCTAACCTAGCATTAATTTCTTCATATTCCGAGGAGGCCTTGGCCTTAGATAAAGTTATAAGAGGTTGATTGATTGTGACTGTTTCACCTTCTTTAATTAAAATTCTATCTACGATTCCACCCTCTAGATGTTGTACATATTTTATTCTACCTTGAGGAATTACTTTTCCATCGGCTAAACTTAGAACTTCCAACACCTTAATGTTAACTAAAATAAAAAATAAAATTACAAATAGAAAAATTAAAAGTTTTAGTTTTGTACTAAACACTTTCACCTTTTTAAAATTTAATCCTGAAGAAATCTCCTTTTTATGATCCCAATTTTTCCAATTATTAGTCATTTATAATATATTTTCTATTTGATATTTTGATTATTTCGTCCTCATTACCAAAACAAATAATTGTTTTATTCTCGCTTTTCAAATAATTCAAAAATTTTAATACAAATTGCTTTCCCTCTAAGTCCAGGTTTTCAAAAGGATCATCAATTAAAATAATTTTTTTGTTACCAATCATTACTCGCGCGTAGTGAATTTTTTTATGGATTCCGACTGAAGTATTACTTGACATTAATGAGTTTAATGTCAAATTAGCATTTCGCAATGACCTATCTAGACCAAAAAAATTAAGTTTTTTCAATATAATATCTTCTTTTATTATTTCATTAGAAATGACAAGATTATCCAAAATAGTGGTATTTAGACAATATTGATTTTGAGGTACGAAACCTACTATATCTCTCCACCATTTTAATGAAATTTTTTTCAAATCTATTCCATTAACAGTAATATCACCTGTAAAATTCTTATTATCTCCTAAAATTACTTTACATAACAACGTTTTACCACAACCATTTGGACCTGAAATATTAATTATTTCTCCAGGATTTATAATGAATGAAAAGTTTTTAATTAAACTTGAGGAGCCGAAAGATTGACCTAAGTTAACTTTGTTTAAATTTATACTAAATTGCTTATTATTTAATTTTAAAAATTTTTTTTTATCATAAAAATCTCCAAAATATGCATTTGTAACCCTTAAATAGTTTGATATTTTTTTTAAATTAAAATAAGAATTTTGAGCATTTATACTTATTTGTAAGGCTCTGGTAGAAAAAATATTAAAACCTATAAGTGTTCCAATATTTAAAAATCCTTCAACGACAAAATAGCTGCCAATACCAATGACTAATATTGAATTAAATATTAGAATAAAATGATTGAGATTGATGTGATTGCTTGAATTAATTGCTATTGTTTTTAACATATTTAATTGCTTATCAAGAATTTCCGAAAATTTTGATCCAATATATTTAAAGTTATTTAATATTCTAAGAAAATGAGATTTTGCAGTTAGATCTAAAAAGAAACTTAACTCGCTGTTATCATTATTTACCATATTTTTTTTGTTCTTAAGAATTAAGAGTTGGATTAAAAAAACTAATATAAAAAAAATTAAGAAAATTAAGGTCAATTTTACATTTAGTAAAAAAAGAATAATTAAAATCATTATTGCAAATATAAAATCTAAAATATTTGATTGGTTTATTGGATTAAGGACTTGATATATGTGATTTTTTAAATCAATTAATTCTCTTAAACTAATGTTTTTATTATATTTTTGATAAAAAGATGGTGAATTAAAGTACAGAGAAGAAATTGATAACTTTAATTTTTTGATAGGCTGAATTATTATGTTAGCACAATAAGTATGTCTTAAATTTCTAAATATATATTCAGTAATTGAAACCATTACCGCTCCCGTAATTAAAAAAAACAAAGTTCCCTCTAATCCAAATGAAATATATCTATTAAAAATTTGAATTATAAATAATGGACTAAGAAGACCCATAAAAATAATTACAAATGATAGGCCCAATAATGTGCTAATTCCATTTGCATCCTTAATTATTTTGTACCAAAACCTCATGATTTTAATTATTGAACATTAAGTCAAACTTGTCGTTAATTCATTTGCAGTTAATAAATCATTATCGAAATTCTCTAAAGTACCAAGTAAGGTTAACTCACTATCGTCAAAATTGAAAGTACCGTCATAATCATTATCACTCCAATGAAACATAGCAGAATTTATACCATCACCAGTAATAATCATGAATTCAGATAGGATGGTGCCGCTCGAATCATATGCATCATTTGAATCAATAAATGTAAAATTAAAAGCTTTTGAAACCTCAACAGGATCGTGATAATCACCACTTGGAATATTATCAAAATCAAAGTTAAAATTAATAAAATTTGGTAATTTATTATTATTTGCATTGATATCATAACTAAAATTAATATTGCTTGATGATACTGGCTCAACACCACTTCTAGTAAAAGTTGGATGAGTTGGTCCATATTCAGCGATAATTCTGTCTCCGGCCGCAAAGTCTTTGATAGTATCAATCGCATCGGTTAGCTCTGTGAATACAAAGTTATCATTACCTCCGCCGCCTCTTAATGTATCTGAACCTACTCCACCATAAATTGTATCCACACCTTGCCCACCAGTAATATTATCCGCTCCTGCTCCTCCATAGATAATATCATTTCCTAACCCACCGTATAGTTCATCATTAGCTTGGCCACCGTTAATTGTGTCATTTCCGTCTCCACCTCTGATAGTATCAAGCCCATTACCACCATTTAAAATATCATCTCCCTCATTTCCATTTATTGTATCATTTCCATCTAAACCACTTATATTATCGCTAGCATTGGTTCCGGTTAAAGTATCATTAGCAGAAGTACCTTGCGTAGACGAGGAATTTTCTGATTCTTCAGTATCAACTTCGTTTTCGAATGTATTATAATTATTTTGAAAATCATCATACAACGAAGGATCCTCAAAATAATCCATTCCTTGATCTTCATAATTATTTTCATAATTATCAAAAACATCTCCCATAAATGCTGTGTCTCCAAAAACTGGTCCTACCGGACCCCCTGGACCAAAAAATGGCTCTCCTGAACCAAATCCTGAGCCTCCTGGACCAAAAGATGGACCTCCTGGACCAAATCCTGAGCCTCCTGGACCAAAAGATGGGCCTCCTGGACCAAAAGATGGACCTCCTGAAGCAAAGGCTGGTACATTTGGACCAGATCCAAAGACAGGAGCAGGTCCTAAACTTGGTAGGAAATTTCCTTCATTTATTAATGTTCCAGGCGCTAAAAAATCACCACCAAAACTATCTATAGACTGACTAGAAAATCCCTGATTTTCAACTCCACGAAACTCTGCTAGCACTTCTTCATCAAATACTTGGTTATTAGAATTTGTAGGACCTACGTTAGCACCAAAATCACCTGGGCCACCAAAACTATCTAACTCTGGAAATGCTCCTGATTCAATTGCTTCAGCCATAGCTTCTTCGGGTGTTCCTCCTTGCCTTAGAGTTTCTTCAAACGCTTCTCTTGCAGTATTAGTTTCAGGTCCTCCTTGACCTAAATCTTCTGAACCTTCAATAAGAGGTAGTTCTCCATCAGATCCAACTGGAGCTCCATCTTCAGCTAACACCTCTCCATTAGGTCCAGCTGGTGGTCCGTCTTCTGCAAATGTTTCCCCGTCTGGTCCAACTGGTACTACATCTTCTGTCAGTGTTTCTCCATCAGGTCCAACTGGTGCTTCATCTCCTTCTTCATCTGCCGCTGAGTCTACTTCTTCTTCCAAAAGTGCTTCCTCTTCTAAAAGTTCATCTTCTCCCTCTAATGCAGCATCTTCGTCTCCTTCAATTGCTTCATCTTCAGGTAGAGTATCTTCTTCTGAACTTTCTTCTAATATTTCTTCATCTTCCGATCCATCCTCTTCAGATTCTTCTTCAACAGATTCTTGAACATCAATTTGCTGTTCATCTGGTGGCGGGGGAGCTGCTTGAGGTTGCGGTGCTATAACAGGCGTGGGTGGTAAAACGTTCAAAGCATTACCGTAATCTGCCTCGATCTGAGCAGCACTTAGAATAATTGGTGGAGGTGGAGGAGTTGTAAAACTACTTATGCTTGTTGTTGCACCAACTTCAGCTAATACCTGTGTTCCACCATCGTTACTTATTGATATTTGTCCTACACCACCGTCAGCATCTTGTAATAATGTAAATGCATTTTCATTTCCTTCAACAGCAGCTTTTCCAGCTACCGTTGTTCCTCTAATACCTATTGTAGCAACTGGTGTGCTAACTGTCATTGCATCATCATTCTTAGCAATTTCACCGCTTACAAAACTAAATGCACCTTCCAGCATGTCTACAGCCATACTTCCGACTCCCGTTGATGGATCATAAACAAGCTCATCAAGAACCATTTTTCCACCATCAGATAATGACATTGTAGTTTTATCTAAAAATACCAAACCAACAGATCCGCTTGAATCTGTTTCAATTACATCACCTTTAAATACTGGGTCACCGTTCGAAAGATTATAAACATTTCCATCTAACCTTGTTGCTTTAACATTGCCTTTTATATTAGTTACTTCTCCAATTGATAAAATATCACTTCCTGAAACTTGAACAAATTGATTTGGAGCAAATGAACCAGCAAGTGTCTCAATAGTTGAACTCTTCAAAAAAAGACCATTTTGAGTCAAAATTGAGGGTAAATCATGGTTTGAAAAATAATCTGAAAAAATTATTTTTTTCCCATTTTGTCCAACTGAAATTAAATCTGTTTGTGTTCTTTCAAAATTTGATTTAACAATCCAGTCTGGCACCTCATTAATATAAATGTCAGATTCTGAAAACTTGAATATTTCTAGATTATTGTCGGTGTTTTCTGAAAAAAAATTTAGTTTATCATTTGTATCTACAAACGATATTTCTTGACCAAGTAAATCAGTAAATTTACTACTAAGGTTATCTATTTTTGTTTTTTTTGTATACACTATTTATAAGAGCAATCTATGTGCCATTATAATTACTTTTGCGAACTTTGCATTTTAAAAAACTTTTTTAATTATAATTACTTAAGATTAATTAGGCCTATTTTTCTAATTTAATTTTTTCTAATGTTAATTCTCCCATCAAACTTAACAATGTAAAATTACTAATTTGTACTTCGATTTTTGCAGCAATTGCGTCAGATTGAGCATTTATTAATGAGGTTTCTCCACCTAATACGTCAAGTAATGTTCGATTACCAGCTTCTCTCTCTTTTCTGGCTAATTCCAAAAACTCTTGAGAAATTCTTGCCTGATTTGTCAAAAATTGTGCATTTTTTTTTGCTGTATTTAAATTATCCCATGTTGTTCTTAACATTTGCATTGTCATATCATATTGATCACTTATTCTAGTTTCTGTAGCTAAATATGATTCAATAGCAGCATCCTTGGCAGCGTATTCAGATAAACTTAGATTTAATGGATAAGAGAAGTCAACCTTAGCTGAAGTCTCTCTCTTAAATCCAACAATTCCTCCAAAATCCTGTTTCTCAGAGTGACTAAGAATTCCCTTTATAACTGGGTATAAAGAAGATTCAGCAGTATTTATTGCTTCTTTGCCTATTTTTTTTGAAATTTCAGCAGTTTTTAAAGATGGATTTTTTTTTTTTGCTATTTCTTCAGCTTTATTTAATGTTTTGGGTAATAAATCAGATATTTGTTTAGTTAATCTTAGATTACTTAATTCAGAAGGTATAAATCCAAAAATATATTCAAATTCGTGTTTTGCGCCAGACAATACACCTTCAAACTGTATTAATCTGGCTTGTGCACCTGCAAGCTGTGTTTTTGCCTGTAAAACATCTGAAGTCAATCCACCTCCAGCTTCAACGGCTGCATCCTCTAGTTCAGTTTGTTTTTTTATGTTTAAGACAGATTGGGCAGCATATTTAACACTTTCATATGCTTGTATGACGCGCAAATATGAAGTTAAAGCTCTCAATAATAGGTCATTTTTAATTTGATTCTTTAAAGCCAATGACTGCATTACCCCAAGATCTGCTGTTTTAACCATTGATTCTGTTAAACCAAAATCTGTTATTGTTTGAGTTATTTTTGCTGTAGCATCTCTAGCCGTAAGTTGAGTATTATTTCCCGGACCATACTTAATTATATTTTCATGCCCATGGGTTGCAGTAACATCGAGAGATGGAAAATATCCCCCTTTTGATTGTTTTAATTTAAATTTTGCTGCATTTATATCTATATTGGAGGCCTTAACTAACTTATGATTATCTAAAACATTTTGCAAAACTTTTATAAGTTCAAATTCATCAGAAATTTGATTTTCATCTGATTTTATTTGAAAAAAATAAAAAAATGTAAAAATAAAAATTAAATAAAACTTATTCACAATATTGCTAAAATTTTAAAAGTTATCCACAATTAAAAGCAAACTACGTGCCATTTTTAAATTTTGTAAACTATATTATATTTTATCATATTCCTTAAGACAAATTAATTTTCTTTGTTTACAGCGTTTTAAGAAATCGTCGTATAACTTTGAGCTTTTACCATCATAGTTGATTTCTAATTTTAGTTTTTTTGCCATTAACAGACCAATTTTTTTTCCAAAAATTAATGAACTTGATATATCTGCAAACAAAATAATTTTTTCAACTCTATCATTTGTGTCTTCGGGTAATTTATTAAAATATGTATTTAAAATTATTTTCTTTATTCTTCTCCATTTTTCTCCATTAAGAAGAAATTTAAACAAAATTTTTTCTAGATCGACAATTGTTTTTTTTTCCTGAAAATATGGTTTTTTTAAAATTCTTTTTCCTAAATGCCCCATATCGTGAGTAAGAGAAATGATAATTACTAAAAAGGCTTCAAATTTATTTATATGAAATTTTATTGCGAAAATCGTTGAAATTAGTAAAACTGCTTTAAAGTGATGTAAATCGTGAAATTTATTAAAATAAAAGTTTGTAGAGCATTTTGAAGCAATGTTTCTAATCATGATTTTATAATTGTTTCTTCTTGATACTTTTAATTCTTTAAAACATAAGTTAGTTAATTTAAAAAAATCCGGTTTATTAAATACCTTAAAAAAATATTTTTGAAGATAGATTTTACTATTTGGCCATCTTTTAGAAATATAGTTTATCGATGGTAAATTTTTTTCAAAAATATTATTTGACATAAAAATTATTTATTTCTGACAAAATATTAATTTATCTTTGGTATCATTAAGTTTATTGAAATCTATATGCTCCCATGTTATTTTTTCATCTAATTTAAAATTTAGCTTGTTACAAGACTTTGGTATTTCAAGAACACCTAAGACTGGGATTTTCGAAGAAATTATTTTTTCAGAAAATTTATTTCCATATTTTATACTTGTAATTTTTTTGTATTCATTAATAAAAATTATCTTTAGATCATGGTGAGTATTTTTCATCCACATTTTCATAACTCTTGGTTTTTTATTCAAAAAAAACATCCCGTTAATTCCATTTATATTTTTTCTATTCATCAGACCTTTCTTCATTTTTTCTTTTGTATTAGCAAGTTCAACCAAAAAAAAAATATCATTATCTTTTTTCATCAAAATTTTTTCATTTGCTGAAATTCTGAAACAAAAAAAAAAGATTAGAAAAATACTAATTATTTTCATCAAATGTAAATGGTAAACCCTTGTTAATCCTATTTAATGTATTTTTAACACTATCACTAATTTCTAAATTAACATCATACTCATCATCGTTAATACGGGTTTCAACAGAAATATCGTATTTTTTTTGAAGCTGTCGAAAAAGACTAATTTCATACGGAGTAAGTTTGATAACCTGTTTATCAGGGCTAGATAAATCGGGATTATTTTTTTTAATTCTATTTAAAGATTTATTTAATTTTTTTTTCACAAATTTTCTATTATAATAATTCAACTTAAATAATCAAAAATTTATGACAAAAAGTCAAATTAAATTAAATGCTATCAGAATAGAAATGGAAAATATCAGAGAACTTTACATAAAAGGTTATATTACAAAAGCTGTTTATCAAAAAGAAACCCGGAATATTTTTGAATTAGCATCAAAATTAGGTGTATAATAATGAAAGAAAAACTATTGAAAACCAAAAACTCAATTAATCATTTTATTGAAATTGCAGAAAAGGAAAAAAACTCTCTAAAAGATTCAATCGAAATGCTCTGGCTGAACGCAGATATTCAAAGAAAAAAAACTGAAATTATTGTTCCTGAATCAGCAGACGAAAACATATTGCGAATAAGGCAACTTTTAGCTGCAGCTTGGTCTGAAGATTTTAAAAATGATTAAACCTATAAACCAAAAACTTTAGCTTTTTCGTACAATCTATCTGTTTCAGAAATATATATCCCTTTAGTAATATATCCACCAACATAGAGTTCTCTTATTGCAGACATTTCTTCTTCAATAGCTACTAAAACATCTATGAAATCATTATCACTCCCAGATATTTGTATATTTTCTGTCTTATTGATAATTTTATTTAAATTACTGGAAGTATTATTTTTTTGCTCAGTCTCTTCCTTATTTTTTTTTACAATAATCAATAATAAAAAAAAGATAACGGTTCCAATAAGCAACAATAATATGGTTAAAAAGTAAATATCATCTAAATCTGAAAGATTTAAAAATGTTCTTATGTTTTCAATATATTCATTTTCAAGCAAATATTCCAAACCAATCCCCCAAAATCAATATATAGTGTTTACTTATAAAAATAATACATTATATTGATAGTATGTCATTATTTAATTTTAAACCAAAAAAACAAAAAAATAAATTACCTTTTTTTGTTAAAAAAAATAAAATATCATTTTTGGCATATGAGATACTTAAAAAGTTTGTCATTTCTCGTGATATTTCTCCTGAAAAATTAGATTTTGTTTTTCCACAAAACTGGACACCTAAAATTTTAAAAGATCTTTCACCTCAAGCAAGAAATACCTTATATCGTCTCTCAGATAATTACAAAAAAAATAAAAAAGGTTTAATCTGTCAAAATTATAATTTTTCCTTGCATAATAAAGGCTCAACAGTGAAATTATCTGAAAAAGCTAAAACACTTTTAGAAAAAATAAACAAAAACGAACCTAGATATGATAGGGTAGATATGTTAATAAAAAAGCACAAAATTAACAAAATTTTAGATTAAGTTATTTTCTTTCGTATATTCCCATTCTTACTTTTTCAGCAATATTTTCTAGAAATTTTGATATTTTTTCAGCCTCATTTTGCTTTGACAATTCTATAATTACCTCATCTATAAATGCACCAATAGCGATGTAAGGATCTATTTTTGCATCTCTAGTTTTTGTCATTGCCTCTCTTACTATCGTTGAAGCCTTTTTTTTTTGTTCTATTTCTTTCATTTTTATTTAATTTTTACTTTTGGTATATCACACCAACGAGCGGTATAGCAAGGTGAACAATAGTTTGATCGCATCAACCAATTATTTTTTTTCTTTAAAGTATCTAATTTATTTTTATAAGAATAACTATTCGCACCGGAAGCTATCCTCACTTTACCCTCTCCAAAACGCTCATTCAAAGAATCAATTGTTTTCATTAAAATCTTACTTTCTTGATTATTATGTAAATTCTCGTTGTTTGATACATAGTTTAATAATGATATTTGTGTTTTTTCATGACGACATAATTTCGACAAAATAATACCAACTTTTGAATATTTAAAACCTTTAATATAAAGTTTTTTTAGTAAATAATTTGCTTTTATCCAAATTAATCTAGAATCTAATGTTTGCTCGATAAAAGTAAATGTTTTCGAGTCAAAATAATATTGTTCATCGTATCTAGATGTTTGTATAAAAACAGTTATTGCTCCACAAGATAATCTATATTTTCTTAATTTTTGTGAAGCTTTTTCAGAATAAATAATTAGTGCTGATTGCAATTCTTCATATAAATATATTTTTTCTCCAAA
>MDTG01033228.1_pt1 | contig 13165 bp, 13 predicted proteins | sample 811421 | NCBI WGS metagenome assembly MDTG01 (sample SAMN05326645, study PRJNA326480) | marine metagenome | isolation source: seawater | place: Pacific Ocean: South East | collected 2011
CTACCAAACCACTCTTTAGTTATTTCAGCAGTAGTTCCATCTTTAGACATTTCTGCAATAGCGGCATTCCACATCTCTAAGATATCTGTGTCTTCTTTTCTGACTGCTCCGCCAACACCGTCACCGAAGACTCCACCAGAAAAAGTTGGACCAGTAAATGCAACATCAACACCACCATCAGATTCCATAAAATCAATAATTGATCCTACATCAGCTAAAATAGCATCACATCTTCCAGTTGCTAAATCTAGATTATGATCATCAACAGTTTGATATAGTTTCATGTCTACTGCACCAGCCATATGTTGTTCAATAAAGTTTTGGTGAATAGTAGAAGACTGAACACAAACAGTTTTACCGTCCATTGCAGCATTTAATTGCCCAATAGCAGCTTGTTCTTTGCCACCAGCATTATTTAAATTAACTTTAGCCATTCCAGCTACTGATAAATCCGCAAGGCCACTACCTTTTAGTACTGCAAATCTTGCACCATCAGTCATGTATCCAGTGGTAAAATTAACTTTTTGTTTTCTTTCTTCTGTTATTGACATGCCAGCTATTATAATATCGTATTTTCCGTTTAAGAGTGCAGGAATAATTCCATCCCAATCTTGAGTCACCCATTCACATTCAACACCCATTCTTTTACATGCTTCATTTCCAAAATCTATCTCCGCTCCTTCGAGTTCGCCAGCAGAGTTAAGATTGTTCCATGGTGGGTAAGCACCTTCTGTTCCAATACGTATAGATTTTGCATTTGCAATTGTAGTCAAGCTTAACACGCTCAACGCAATCAGTGAAACTAATATTTTTTTCACAATTCCTCCTTTGAATTACTTTAGGAAAGTAAATTAATTATATCTGCTCTTTATAATTAAAACTTAAGAAAATGAAACGATTAGTATCTAAGGAACCTATCTTTTTATTCTTGAAACTAAAAAAAATAAGGAAATCACAAATAAAGCAAAAGGAAATACCCACAAAAATATATTTTTTTTATTAATTAAGGGTTTAAAAAGAATATATTCACCATACCTCTCAACCAAAAAAGTAATGATTTCCTTTTCATTTTTGCCTTCTTTAAGTTTTAATTTTATTAAATTTTTAATATCTTTAGAAAAATCAGTGTTAGATTCATATATACTTTGATTTTGGCAAGACATACACCTTAATTGTAGAGAAATTTTTTTTATTTCTTCTTCAGTATTGTTTTTAGCAATTAGTGAATTATCAAATGTTATTAACAATAAAGCTATATATAAAAAAATAAAAATTTTTTTATTGTAATAATGGTTTAATTTCATCATTAATTATTTTTTTTGTTAACGGCCCCATATGTTTATAAATAATTTTTCCACTCTCATTAATTAAAAATGTTTCTGGCAATCCAAAAACTCCAAACTCCAAACTAACTGAGCCATCATTGTCTAATCCTACAAAAGAATATGGATTACCTTCTCGGTCTAAATATTCAATTGCATTATTTATTTTATCTTTATGATTGATTCCTAAAAGAAATAAATTTGGATATTGTTTTTTTATTTTAAAAAATAAATGATGTTCAATTTTACATGGAGCACACCAAGAAGCAAAAAAATTTATAAGCGTGTACTTCTTTTCTAAATTATCTGCGAATAAATTTATATTTTCATCTGAGGAAATATTTACATTTTTTTTAATATTGTCTGAAGAGAGATAAATGTTCTCATTATATAAGCTTTTAATCAAGAAATTTGGTAATTCTTTATTTATTAAAGCACTCGGTGGTTTACCAGGTTCATTTTTTTCAATTAAATAAACTAATACAAATGCGCTGATAATAAGAAAAAAAATCAAAGGTAAAGAAAGTATAAATTTATTCATTTTTTTAAAATACCAATTATACCACTTAACATCATAATAAATACCCCTACCCAGATTAAACTAACTAGTGGGTTATTATATATTTTCAATGACCACTTTTCATTATATTGATCACCTAGTATTATATAAATATCTTTAAACCAATCATGAAATATTCCTGCCTCTGTGGTAATAGTTTTTGAAACAGGATAATAATTTTTTCCTGCCTCTATTGTTCCTATATTTTCATTTTTTTCTTTTATTATAAATATGCCTCTTAATTCCTCATAGTTACTTTTATTACTTAATCTAATTTCTTTTAAAGTGATGATAAAATTACTAACAGCCACTTCTTCACCACTCCCAAGAATAATATTTTCTTCAGTTTGAAAAATACTTGAAACAGTAATACCAAGTATCAAAATACCAACACCAATATGTGCTATATATGCATTGATATCTTTAATAAAATTAAAATTAAATCTTGGTTTGTATAAAATCAAAATCGACATTATTGAGCTAATAATAATCCAAATTGCTAGTAATATCCCTACAAATGCCCATGGATTAAAATTGCTCAAAAACGATATAAAAAATGTGATTAAAGCAATAGTTAAAAAAACTACTATATAATTTTTTGTTTTTTTTATCTTATTGGATTGCCATGATAATGCTGGTGCGATACTCATTAAAAAAAAACCTGGTAACATTATAGGAAGAACAGTTGAGTTAAAGTAAGGACCACCAACAGATACTCTAGATTCAGTTAGTACCTCAATTATTATTGGATAAATTGTTCCAAGAAGAATGCTTAAACAAGCAATTATCATTATTAAGTTATTAAAAATGATTGCTGATGTTTTATTAATAAATAAAAGTTTTAGCTCATTATTGTTTTCAGGTGCTTTAAGCAAAAAAACTAAAAAACCAAATCCTGTAATTAAAAAAAATACAAGTAATATAAATAATCCACGAGTTGGATCTGTTGCAAATGAATGAACGCTAGTTAGTATACCTGACCTAACTAAAAATGTTCCAAAAATACTTAATGAAAAACATAAAATAGATAAAAATACCACCCACCTTATAAGAATTTGCTCACCTTTTGACATCATTAATGAATGGACTAAAGCCAAACCCGCTATCCAAGGCATTAGTGATACATTTTCAACAGGATCCCAAAACCACCAACCACCCCAGCCTAATTCATAATATGCCCAGTATGATCCCAAAGCTATTCCACCAGTTAGCATTGACCAACAAAATAAAGACCAATTTTTTAAAATTTTTATCCAATCTCTATTTGTATTTTTTTGAATTATACCAACTACAGCTAAACTAAATACCAAAGAATACCCAACATAACCAAGATATAAAAGAGGGGGATGAACTGCTAATGCAGGATCTTGAAGAATTGGATTAAGTCCTAAGCCTTCATTTACATTAATGGAATTAACTAGAAAAGGATTTGATGTCAAAATAATAAAAAATGCAAAAAATAAAAACAGTATTGATTGAGTAAATAACACACCTTTTTTAAATTTTTCATTTTGATAACCACTAAAACTAAAAAAAAACATGTAAATAGACATTATGCATACCCACATTAACATTGACCCTTCATGATTACCCCAAGCTCCAGTAATTTTATAAATCATAGGTTTCTTAGAATTTGAATTTTGAAAAACATTAAAATTTGAAAAATCAGAGACTATGTATGCATAAATTAAAGTCCCAAAGGAAAGTAAAACAAAAAGTGTTGAAAGACGTGCTAATAGATTAAATAATTTTAAGTTTAAAGTTCGCGGTTTAAACAAATGCCAAAATATTAGCAATATTGATAAAAAAATTGAAATACATAAAAATAAAAATCCAAAAAAAGATATCATTTATAATTTTTTTGCCATATTTGATTTTTTTCTAATTCTTTTTTTATTGACTCTGGCATATAGTTTTCGTCATGTTTAGCAAATACAGTGCTAGCATGAATAATATTTTCTTTCACTAATTTACCTTCAATTACAACTCCTTGACCTTCTCTAAATAAATCAGGAAGTAATCCTTCGTATAAAATATATATTGAAAAAATATTATCTGAAATAACAAATTCATATTTTTCTGCATCAATTTTTTTAAAAGACCCTTCTTTTACGATTGCACCGACTCTAACAATTTCATTTATATTAACATTATTTTCTATCAATTCCTTTGGTGTATAAAAAAAAATAATATTATTTTTAGAGTTATATAAAATTAAGAATGTAGCTATAATTAACATACTTAATGAAAGTAAAATTAAAAAAAACCTCTGTAAACGCAGAGTCATTTCTCTTTTATCTTTTTATATTTTAAATAACTAATTATTAGTAATAAAAATACTGAAGTAAGTGCAACAAAATATGAAATCCCAACATACCAAAAATACATATCAATGGTCATAACAAAAATTAATTATATTAAAATATTTAAATATAGAGACTTATCGTCACAAATACTTATGTATTTTTTTTCTATATAAAATTTCTGATTTAATTCTTAGAAAACCAATCAAAACAGCAATTAATGCAAATGATACTGTCATAATTATTAGGGGATAAAGCATGCTAGAATCAATTGAAGGTGAGGATAGTTTGCTGATACTCGCGGGCTGATGAAGAGTATTCCACCAATCTACTGAAAATTTAATTATAGGCAAATTTATAGACCCAGTAATTATAAATATAGCTACAATTTTCTCTTTAATTATTTTATTTTCAAAAGAATAGTTCAAAAAAATTATTATTATATAAATTATAAAAAGTATTGCTACCGAGGTTAATCTTGCATCCCACACCCACCAAGTTCCCCACATAGGTTTTCCCCACATAGATCCAGTAAACAAACAAATAAAGGTAAAAACTGCACCTATAGGGGCAATAGCTGTATTTACAATAAAACCAAAAGTAATTTTAAATGACAGTGCAATAACACTGTAAATAGTCATAATTGCATATATTAAAAGTGCAAGCCAAGCAGAAGGAACATGAACATACATAATTTTTACTGTCAATCCTTGTTGATAATCGTTTGGTGAAAAATATAAAGAGTATGTAAGCCCAATTAAAAAACTTAAAATTGTAATTATAAAAAGCGGTTTAATTACTATTCGAGTGAATTGAATGAATTGATTAGGGTTTATTAAAAATTTCATAATTATCTGTTTTCTAGAGCAATTCGAATGCACAGACCACTTATCCAAGGTGATATCGCAAGAAAAATTAATAAAATTCCAAACAAAATATTTAACATCGAATAAAAGTTATTATCTGCATTAATTAATCCAACAGAAAAAATAACTGTTGGTATACTGAATAACATCACGATAATGCTTCCAAGTGAAAAATTTGTTTTATTAAGTAGATTCATTGATGAAGCTATTGAGCCGAGGCATGATAAAATCAATGAACCAATCATAAAACTTAAAAGAAAAAAGATAATTTTATCAAAAGATAAATTAATTAAAATACAAGCTAGCGGTATTGAGAGCAAAAAGGGAATTTGAATAAAAATAAAATGTGAAATAATTTTTAAAATTGAAATAATTTCATAGCTAAAACCTGACATATGAATAACAACAATTGAGTTATTCTCAAAGTCATCGTTATAATATCGCTTAAGTGATAATGTAGAACTTAATAGCAGTAGTGACCATATAATTCCAATACCAATTGAATTTAATATTTCTTTATCTGATCCAATAGCAAAGATAAAAACAAAAATAGATAAAAAGAAAAAAAGGAGAGTCGTTAATAGATCGCTTAAGCTGCCCATTGTAATTTTAAATTCCCTTGAAAAAAAAGATAAAACTTTCATATCTAGTCTATTGATATTTTTTCAAGATTTCTTAGATCTGGTTCTTGATGTGATGTAAAGATAATCATTCCTTGATTAGAAATATGATCAATAAATGTATCGTTTATAATTGTAATAGATTTACTATCAAGACCACTATATGGCTCATCCAATATCCAAAGTTTTTTTTGTTCAATAATTAATCTAGTTAATTCTAATTTTTTTATTTCACCAAAAGATAAGTAAATTACTTTTGTATTGATATATTCATCTATATTTAAAATTGTAAGCAATTTTAGAATTCCTTCATAGGAGATATCTGATGATGCAATTCTTTTCCAAAAATTAATATTTTCTAAAACTGTCATTTTTAGTGCTGAAGAAGGTTTGTCAAAAATTAAAGTTGAGTTTTTGTAAAAGCTCAAAATATTTTTTTTTAGATGTTTTCCCATCCAAAATATTTCCCCATCACTTGGCTCTAAAATATTAGTAATAGTTTTAAGTAATGTAGTTTTCCCTGAACCATTTTTACCAGTCAAATAAACTATTTTGTTTGGAGCAACTGATAAACTAATATTATTAAAAATGATTTTTTCATTTCTGTTAAATTGAATATTATTAACTAGCAGCATATATATGCCATTATTAAATTTATAATTTAATACAATAAAAAAAACGGGGCGAACCCCGTTTTTTTAGATCTAAGATCCCTAAAATTAAGAAAAAGAAAACTTAAACGTAGTTTTCCAAAGATAAATATAGGTATTCTATCTTCTTCTTTTCTTAGCTGCCTTTTTTTTCTTTTTCTTAGCTGCTTTTTTCTTCTTCTTAGGAGCAGCTTTTTTTCTTTTAGCTGCTTTTTTCTTCTTCTTAGGAGCAGCTTTTCTTTTCTTAGGTGCTGCTTTTTTTCTTTTCTTTGCCATTTAATGCTCCTTGTAATGGGTTAAACTGGAGGAACCCCCCTCCATCATCACTAATAAAAAGTGACAAACATAAAAGGCTTCCTTTTATTCCCAAAACTTACGGTTAAAGTCAACATTATACACAACATTAATTATTTTAAAAAAAATAATTTAGAATCATTTTTTTTTATAAAAAAAATTTTATTTCATTTTTTTTAAAATTTGATTATTTTTTCGCAGAAATCTAATAATTATTTAGATTAGTACTATACAAAAATTTATCAACGTACTATTTGTCTATTTTAATTTTTTTTATAATTATTTTTATGAAATCACAAAATTCTTTTAATTCTGAGTCTAAATTAGCAATTAATGGCAAAAATTATGTATTTTATGATCTAAAAGTGCTTTCTAAAAAATTTAACTTTAATTTAGACAAAATACCTTTTTCAACAAAAATTCTTCTTGAAAACCTCATTCGTAATGAAGATGGCGAAATCATAACAAAGCAAATGATAGAAAAATTTTGTACAAGTTTTAATTCAAATAAAAATGATTTTGAAATTTCATTTCATCCTACTAGAGTATTAATGCAAGATTTCACTGGAGTTCCAGCAATTGCAGATTTGGCTGCTATGCGCACTGCATTAAAAGAAATAAATATTAATCCAAATAAAATTAATCCATCTACCCGTGTTGATTTAGTTATAGATCATTCAGTAACAGTTGATTATTTTGGAAATGAAAAAGCTTATAAAGAAAACGTTAATAAAGAATTTATAAGAAATAAAGAAAGATACGAATTTCTTAAATGGGGTCAAAAATCATTTAATAATTTTTATTTGGTACCCCCAGGTGCAGGAATATGTCATCAAGTAAATTTAGAAAATATATCGAAAACTGTTTGGTCAAAAACCCATGATGGAGAAACTTATTTGTATCCTGATTCTTTAGTTGGCACAGATAGTCATACAACAATGGTAAATGCATTATCTGTTTTAGGATGGGGAGTTGGGGGAATAGAGGCTGAGGCTGTAATGCTCGGTTTGCCTATATCCATGAATTTACCACAAGTTGTTGGTTTTAAAATAAATGGAAAATTAGCAGAAGGTATAACTGCAACTGATTTAGTTTTAAATATTACTTCTTTGCTTCGTAATCATGGTGTTGTGGGTAAATTTGTCGAGTTTTATGGAAATGGTCTGTCTAACTTAACTTTAGCAGATAGGGCTACAATTTCAAATATGGCTCCTGAATATGGAGCAACTTGCGGTTTCTTTCCAACAGATAATGAAACTATAAATTATTTAAAACTTACAGGAAAAACTGAAAATCAAATTAAAATTGTTCAAGAATATGCCAATCAACAATCTTTGTGGTTTGATAACTTAAAAACACCAGTTTATGATGAGAATATTGATTTGGATTTAAGTCTCATAAAGGCTTCTGTAGCAGGGCCAAAGAGGCCTCAAGATAAGATTTTATTAAAAAATGTTCCTGAATCTTTTAAAAGTATAGATGAATCAAAAATTGTTGAAAAAAGAATTCCAGGTCAAATAACAACAGGAGACATTGTAATTGCAGCAATTACAAGCTGTACCAATACCTCTAACCCAAATGTAATGGTTGCAGCTGGGTTAGTTGCAAAAAAGGCAATTGAAAAAGGCCTTAAGGTAAAACCATGGGTAAAAACAAGTTTGGCTCCTGGCAGCAAAGTTGTAAGCGATTATTTGGATAAGTCTGGCTTATCAAAATATTTAAATCAAATTGGTTTTAATGTCGTTGGATATGGTTGCACAACATGTATCGGCAATTCAGGACCATTAAAAAATTCAATATCTGATCAAATTAAAAATAAAAAATTATCTGTATGTTCAGTCTTGTCAGGAAATAGAAATTTTGAGGGAAGGGTGCATCAGGATGTAAAAGCAAATTATTTAGCATCACCTCCTCTTGTAGTAATATACGCGTTAACTGGAACAATAGATATTGACATAGAAAATTCGGCAATTGGAATTTCTGCAGATGGTAAAGAAATTTATCTAAAAGATATTTGGCCTTCATCAAATGAAATTCAAAAAATAATAAATGATTCACTATCATCTCAAATGTTTACTAAACGTTATAAAGAAATTTATGAAGGTGATGAAAATTGGCAATCAATTAGAAGTAATGATGAAACTACATATAATTGGGGAAATTCAAGCACATATATTAAAAATCCACCTTTTTTTAATGATTTAGAAATACAAAAAAATAAAAACATTATAAATGCAAGGATAATAGCAATGTTAGGAAATAGCATTACTACAGATCATATATCGCCAGCAGGTTCAATTAAGCCTGAAAGTCCTGCAGGAAAGTATCTAAGTGAAAGGCAAGTTAGTGTTGAAAATTTTAATTCTTATGGATCAAGAAGAGGTAATCATGAAATAATGATGAGAGGAACTTTCGGGAATATCAGAATCGTTAATGAAATTTTATCTGGTGAAGAAGGAGGTAAAACAAAATCTTTTTTATCAAATAAAAAAATGTCAATTTATGATGCAGCAATTGAGTATTCCAAACAAAATATCCCTCTAGTTGTTATAGCAGGCAAAGAATATGGAACAGGCTCCTCAAGAGATTGGGCTGCTAAAGGGGTAAAACTTCTTGGTATCAAAGCAGTTATAGCTGAAAGTTTTGAGAGAATCCACCGTTCTAATCTAATCGGGATGGGTGTCTTACCTTTAGAATTTAAAGATAACCAAAATAGAAAAACACTATCTTTAGATGGATCTGAAATAATATCAATTAGTGAATTAAATAACTTAAATCCATCAAAAGATATAAATTGTAAAATAAAATTCACTAATGAAACTAAAATTATCAAATTAAAATGTAGAATTGATACAAAAAAAGAACTTGAGTATTATAATGCAGGAGGAATATTACAGTACGTTTTAAATTCAATTATTAAAAAATCCTCATAAAAAGGAATGCATAATAATGATACAAATCTTTTAGCAATTTTAGGTCCAACAAATACTGGAAAAACTTTTATAGCATTTGATAGACTTTTATCATTTAAATCTGGAATATTTGGTTTTCCTTTGAGACTATTAGCAAGAGAAAATTATGATAAAGCTGTAAAAAAACTTGGTTTAAATTCTGTAGCACTCATTACTGGAGAAGAAAAAATATTACCAAAAGAGGCGAAATATTACTTTTGCACTGTTGAGTCAATGCCTACTAATATTGAAGTTGAATGTGCAGTTATTGACGAAATTCAACTAGCATCTGATTTTGAAAGAGGACATATATTTACAGATAGAATACTTAATTTTAGAGGTTCTGAACAAACAATATTTTTAGGATCTTTAACAATTGAATCTATTCTTTGTAAGTTATTTCCTAAAATTAAAATAGAAAAACGTGAGAGATTTTCAAAACTATCTTATTTACCCAAACAAAATTTATCTAAACTTAAACCCAGATCTGCAATTGTAGCATTTAATGTAAATAAGGTTTATGAAATAGCAGAACTTTTGCGAACTCATAAAGGTGGCGCAGCTCTTGTTCTTGGTTCCTTAAGTCCGCGTACTAGAAATGCTCAAGTAGAAATTTATGAGGAAAAAAAAGTTGATTTTTTAGTAGCTACAGATGCTATTGGAATGGGTTTAAATTTAAATATCAATCACATTACTTTTTCTTCTCTCCAAAAATATGATGGAAAATATAATAGGAATTTGTTTCCAGCTGAAATTGGGCAAATTGCAGGTCGTGCTGGACGTTATAAAAATAATGGTACTTTTGGTTACACAAAAGAAGCTGGTTTTTTAGACCCATTAATAATTCAATCAATTGAAGAACATAGGTTTGATTATATTCAAAAAATATATTGGAGAAATTCCGATCTTGATTTTAGTTCTATAGAATCCATTTTAAATTCTTTAAAAAAATTCCCAGTTGAAAATATTTTCATTCATAAAAAAAATGCTGAAGATGAGATTAACTTTAGATTATTAATTGATGATGAAGATATAAAGCCTTTTTTAAACAACTCATTTAATATTAGTTTATTATGGGATGTTTGTAGAATTCCTGACTTTGAAAAAATTTTTAAAGATTCTTACATAAACTTACTTAAGAATATTTATTTAAAGTTAATCAAAAATGATTATTCTATTCCAGAAAATTGGTTTAAGGATAAAATTGTTCATTTGGAAAATTTTGAAGGCGGTATTGAAGAATTATCTGGAAAAATTTCACATATTAGAACTTGGACATACATTGCAAACCATAGACAATGGCTAAATAATTCATCATATTGGCAGGAAAAAACACTACAAATTGAAAATATTTTATCTGATCATTTACATACAAGGCTAACAAATAAATTTGTAGATGTTTCAGCCAGTTATTTTTTAAATGCTGAACTAGAGGGGGTAGAACCAGTTGTTGAAGTAAATAATAAATCAATTATACTAAATGGCAAGAAATATGGATATATAAATGGCTTTAACCTTGTGTTTTATGATTTTGATCTTTCTCATTCTCTTTTCTCACTTTCTCATGTTAAAAAATCAGTTAGAAACATGATTGAAGAAAAAATATCTAATTTTTTAAATGCTCCAAATGATTCAATCAACCTTGGTAGTATTGAGAATTTAAATCTTGAGCAAGAAGTAAAAATTTTTTGGGGCGATGAACAAATTGGTATTTTAAGAAAAGGAAAAAATATATATTCACCCATTGCAGAATCTTTAAATTCAGAATTTTTAAGTAGTGAAAATAAACTTTTAGTATCAGCCAAACTACAAGACTGGATTGATTCCAAGATTGCATTTGATTTAAAGCCGATTAAGGATAAACTTGATGATAATATATCCCCGCAAGTTCGAGCAATAGCTTTTAATACTTTTGATCAATTAGGCTCATTAGAGATTGGAGAATATGCAGCATTTATAAAAAAAATTGACGAGAAAGACAAGTTAGATATATCTAAACTTGGTATTCGAATAGGTGCAAAGTTTTTCTTTACTCCAAATTTTTTAAAAAAATCCGCAATGGAGCTTTGTGCATTACTTTGGAAAGTCTTCAATAATTTTACTATCAATTCATCCTATCCCTTACCAAGCAATGGAAGGGTTTCTTTTAATACTGAGGTTAAAATGCCAGAAGGCTACTGGTCAGCAATTGGCTATAAGTATTTGAATAAATTTGCCTTAAGAATAGATGTATTTGAGAGAGTTTTTTTTCTAGCTAGGCAAAAGATTAAAACTGGGCCGTTTTTAGAGTCTGCGGACATGATGAATCCTGTAGGTTGTAATTCTGATCAACTTAAAGAAATCTTAGTATATTGTGGTTTCGAGTCAATTATTTTAGCTGATGATAAAAAATTATTTTATTTTATTCCAAAAAATAAAAGTAATAACATCTTCATAAAAAACATCAAGAAAATCAAAATCAAACCCGATAATTATAAAAAAGACAAAAAAGTTGTGAAGAAAAAAATAAAGACCGATCCTAATTCTCCTTTTGCAGTTTTAGAAAAACTACTTTAAAATCCATTTAAATTTTAGGTATAAATTTGTTAGAATCATTAAAAAAAATATTTCAAAAAACCGAAGGATTGGCTAATTCTGATGAATTAGAGGATTTGAAACTTCTAAGCGGTTTAATGATTGAAGCTGCTAATACAGATGGTGTTATTACACAGGAGGAGCTTGATAAAATTTCTTATATTTTAATAGATATTTTTAAACAAGATTCTATTGCAGTTGAAAAAGTATTAAAAGAAAATTTACTCAATAAAGAAGAGCCAAAATCATTACATTTTTTTACCTCAAGAATTAATAAAACTTTTTCTAATGAAAAAAAATTATTATTAATCGAAACCCTTTGGGAAATAATACTTTCCGACGGTGAAATCCATGATTTTGAGTCAAATCTTATAAGACGCTTAGCCGGATTACTTTATGTTTCAGATGTTAAATGTGCTAATGCTAAAAATAAAGCTTTAACCAAAATTAATAACCAGGGAAAAAATTCTTGACTTACGTAGTTGATGAAAAATGTATAAAGTGCAAATATATGGACTGCGTTGAGGTTTGTCCTGTTGATTGTTTCTATGAAGGAGAAAATATGTTAGTTATTCATCCAGATGAATGTATTGATTGTGGTGTTTGTGAACCAGAATGCCCTATAGAGGCAATTCATTCTGATACGGATGAAGGTATGGAAAAATGGGCAGAGCTTAATAGAAAGTATTCAGAAATTTGGCCAGTTATCAAAGAAAAAAAGACTTCTCCTGAAGATTCTAAAGATTGGGAAGATGTAAAAGATAAATTTGAAAAACATTTCAGTGAAAGACCAGGTATTAAATGAGAACAAAAAAAAATTCAGATTTTGAAATAGGTGAAATAGTGGTTTATCCCAAACATGGAGTTGGTGAAATTACTGGTATTGAGTCCATGGAAATTTCAAGCATTAAAACAAAATTTTATTTAGTTAAGATGGAGCAAGGAAAGCTTACAATTCACGTTCCTCTTGATAAACAAGATGAGGTTGGTTTGAGAAAAATTTGCTCCAAAAAAGTAATTAACGAA